>SDBS01000025.1_pt1 | contig 99254 bp, 105 predicted proteins | sample 2277091 | NCBI WGS metagenome assembly SDBS01 (sample SAMN10404972, study PRJNA504765) | marine sediment metagenome | isolation source: marine sediment core GS10_PC15, 163 cmbsf | place: Arctic Ocean: Southern Knipovich Ridge | collected 2010
ATTATAATTTGTTAAATTTATTATAATTTGTTAAATTTATTATAATTTGTTAAATTTATTATAATTTGTTAAATTTATTATAATTTGTTAAATTTATTATAATTTGTTAAATTTATTATAATTAAGATCAAACTAAAACCAGGGAATTTTCCCTGGTTTTTTGATATTAAAAAATTTTGTAAAATTATAATTGTATTTTTGATTTTTTTGTTATATATTAAAATATAAGTTGGTTCTTTAAAAAGTATAAGATATTATCAGTCAATATAATTAATCAATTTAGGGGTGATTTTGATGAAAAAAAGATATCATTGGGAATTTTAATTTCTGAAAGGGGTGATTTTGATGAGAAAGTTTAGATGGTTTGGTTTAATTGGAATGATTGTTATTTTGTTGCTTGTTTCTATGTTTTTTATTGGTGGGTGTACTAATACTAAGGATAAGACATCTGAAAAATCGGAGGTTAATTCGGAAGTTAATAAAGAATCTAAAGTTGTTGTTGAACCCAACAAAAAACCAGAAGCTGTATTGGCTATTTCTAAAGAAAGAGCAAATATTAATGAAGAAATAGAGTTTAATGGTACAGAATCCAAGGATCCCGATGGGAAGATTGAACTTTATTCTTGGAATTTTGGTGATTATCAGACCAGCACAGAAGAAAATGTAACTTATAAATATTCTTCAGGAGGAGAATATACTGTATCGTTGGAAGTTAAAGACAATGATGGAGAAAAAAGTAAATCAGAGAAGACAATATCTATTAATAAACCGCCAGAAACATCAATAAATTCTTCAGCGACCGAAAGTGATACAGGGACTGAAATAGGGTTTGATTCTTTCGCCTGTGCAGATTCTGATGGACAGATTGTGAAATGTTTATGGGATTTTGGTGATAATCAGTTTGTTGAAGGTACACAAGTGGGTCATGCGTATATAAATGAAGGAGATTATACTGTTAAACTTACTGTTGAAGATAATGAAGGCAGTACTAATACCAGCACTCACAATTTAAAAATTGTTCCCAAAAGACTTATTATTTGGGATGCAATTGCCATGGGTTATATTACTGTAAATTCTACAGTTTCTGGGCTGTCAAATGCGAATACATCATTGGAAATTTCCAGAAATCCTGGTGCACCGTCTTTAATTGTTATTGTACCGGCAGGAACAAGATTAAACAGTAATAGCCGTAGTTATCAAAGTATGTTGTTATTATATGATGAAGAAGCAAATTTAACTGGCGATACTACTTCATGGTCAAAAAGTGGAAAGGCTGCTGCTTGTATAAATATGGGAAGGGCTATTCCTAAAGAAGGTGTTGGATTTTCAATTGGCGGACCTAAAGAAAATGAACAGAAATTAATTGATGAGATAGGAAGAGGAAGTTATTCATTTGGAGCAATTCAATTAGCCTTGTGGGCAATTGAGAAAGGATCACGACCAGGAAATGTAGCTTGGAGATTAGGTGGAGTAACTGGTGCAGATAAAAATGATTATATAAATGAGGCAAACAATTTAATGAACAATGCAGGTCTATAAATTTTCAAAGCGATAGCCAAGAATCTTAAATTTTATTTTGATTCTTGCTATCGCTTTTTCATTTAATCTATTATGCTATACTGAAATTGTGGAAAAAATGATTGATTATCTTACTCAAATTAAATATTTACTTAAACAATATCACCTAAACCCCAGAAAAAATTTAGGACAGTATTTTTTAATTGATGAAAGTATTGTTGGAAAAATGATTGATGCAGCTGAATTATCTTCAGATGATGTTGTTTTGGAAATTGGACCAGGGCTAGGAATTCCTTTGACTCATAAAATATGTGAAAAAGCAGGAAAAGTGCAAGCTGTGGAGATAGATGAAAAAATGATTCAAATTTTGAAGAAGACTTGTGAGAAATTTAAGAATTTGGAGATTGTGAATGAAGACATATTAAAAATCAACCTTAAACAGAGAACAAAGAACAGAGAACAAAAATTCAAAGTTATCTCCAGTCTTCCTTATTACATTACTTCACCGGTTTTGAGGAAGTTTTTAGAAGCAGAAAAAAAACCAGATTTGATGGTTTTGTTGGTTCAAAAGGAAATTGCTGAAAAAATTACAGCTTCTCCACCAGACATGAGCATTTTGGCAGTTTCTGTACAATTTTATGCAAAACCAGAGATTATAGATTATGTGCCGAGAGAAAAATTTTGGCCAGTTCCTGGTGTAGATTCGGCGATTATTAAGATAAAGATGCCCCCAGTACCAGAGCAAAACTCGGTACGGGACAGAGCAGAGGTGGCAAGTGTAGCAGAAGTGAAAGATGTTAAGTTGTTTTTTAGGATAGTTAAAGCTGGTTTTTCCAAAAGAAGAAAACAATTGAAAAATTCTTTGGCTGGAGGGTTGCAGATTAATCAAAAACAAGTTATGGAGTTATTAAAAAAATCTAAAATTGATCCTATCCGCCGTGCAGAAACTTTAACAATGGAAGAATGGATCAAGTTATATAAAAATGTTGACAAGAGTTGAAGGTTTTGAGAATATATAATATAAAAATTAATTTACTTGAATCTGTACTTTATCAATCAAATAAAAAAAATGAAAGACATCTGAAAGGAGTGGGATACATTGAAGGCAAATGAACTTAGAGAGGTTAAAAGAAATCAGGTTTCTAAATTTTTGGAATTAGGCTTTAATGAACAACTTGGAATGTCAAAAAGAATGTATAAAGAATCTATACCTCTACCAAGATGGGATAGACAAGCAGCAGATTTAGGCTTTGATCAACTTTTGTTAATTGATCCTCAGGTCTCGCTCCGACATCATATTGATGTATTGGATAATGTATCTTGTTTATATTTATATGATTATATTCCTTATAAAACAGCTAATACTGGGCCGTATCCCTTCTGGATTCAGTTTAGGGTACAATCAAATAAAACAGAAAGAGATATCCGAGAGATCAGAAGTAGTCTTGAACCATTTGAATCTGGTTTGTCAATTAGACTGGGGATAGCTTTAACCATTATTTATCCTAAAATTTTGTGGAATTATAGAATGATAATTATGTTTGGTTGTTACCGGACAAATAATACTTTTATGTCTTCACCTGAACAATACATTCCTTTTATTGCTTTAAGAGGAAATAATTATGAAATGCATGGTCTTTCATCCGAAGTAAAAGTTTATCCAAATGAGGCCATAATTTCTTACAAAAAACAATTTGAAAAACGATAACAATTGATTTTTAAGCAGGGTTTTTGTACAAATTATTTTTGTTTGTAAACCCTGCTTTTTATTTTGTCTAAATAATACTATACTATAATCATAGTAGAGATTTAAAAATTGTTTGAGTTACGATCTCACTCATTTAAGGAATTTTTATGAAAAAAAGATATGAAATAAAAATTTATGGTGATGTCCAAGGGGTATTTTTTCGCCATGATACCCAAAAGAAAGCTTTTGAGTTAGGTTTGACCGGTTGGGTCAAGAATGAACATGATGGTTCTGTTTTAATTATTGCTGAAGGGGAAGAAAAAAATTTAGACAAATTAGTTCAGTGGAGTCACGGAGGTTCATCTTCAGCTGCTGTTGATAATGCAAAAGTTGAAAAAGAAGAATATAAAGGAGAATTTGAAGATTTTGGGGTAAGATATTAAATTGTTCGAGTTACGATCTTGCTCATTATTTATAGGATATTTTATGGGAAAATTATATATAGTTTCAACACCAATTGGGAATTTAGAGGATATAACCTTGAGGGCAATTAGAATACTCAAGGAAGTGGATTTTATTGCCTGTGAAGATACACGGCATACAAGAATATTATTAAATCATTATGATATAAAAACGCAGACTATCAGTTATCATCAACATTCAAAGCTTACTAGGATTGAGTATATTATTAATCAGCTGAAAGAAGGGAAAGATGTTGCATTGGTTACAGATGCTGGAACTCCGGGTATTTCTGACCCTGGAGTTGTGTTGATTTTAAGAGCAATTAAAGATAAAATAGATATTGTTACAATACCTGGCCCTTCGGCAGTTATAGCTGGTCTTTCAGTTTCAGGATTTGTTACAAAAGATTTTGTTTTTGCTGGTTTTCTGCCGCATAAAAAAGGTCGTCAGAAAAAACTAAAGGAATTGTCAGAAGAGAAAAAAACAATTGTTCTTTATGAGTCTCCTTATAGAATTCAAAAGACTCTAGGTGAATTACAGGAATTCTTAGGGGATAGAGAAGTGGTAGTTTGTCGGGAACTGACCAAAAAATTTGAAGAAATTTATAGAGGGAAAATCTCTGAAGTTTTACCTCAAATAAAAATTAAAGGAGAATTTGTGGTTTTAATAAGGAGTAAAAAATGAATGATAAAAAATTACATTATGTAGTTCCTACAGCCATTATTGTTAAGGATAAAAAATATTTAATTGCCCAAAGAAGTCTTAAAGAAAAAGCTTTTCCAGGTCGTTGGACTGTTCCTGGTGGAAAAACTTCAATAGACGATTATATAAATTTACCTAAAGATACCCCAGATTCTTGGTACAATATAGTTGAAAAAGTGCTTTATCGAGAAATTGAAGAAGAAGTTGATTTAAAAGTAGATAAACCTAAATATCTTTGTGATTTAGCTTTTATAAGACCAGACGGGATTCCAGTAATTGTTCTAAGCTATTGGTGTTTTTATAAAACAGGTAAAGTAAAATTATGTGATGATTTAATAGATTATAAATGGGTGACTGCAGAAGAGGCAAAAAAATATGATTTAACTGAAGGAATTGGTGAAGAAATTAAAATGGTTGATAAAATTCTTAAAGGTGAGAATGGGGTAAATTGGAAAGGAAAATATGCCTAAATTTTACGTTACAACTGCAATACCTTATATAAATGCAGAACCGCATATTGGTTTTGCATTGGAGATAGTTCAAACTGATGTTATTGCTCGATATCATCGGATAATTGGTGATGATGTTTTCTTTTTAACGGGCACAGATGAAAATGCTCTTAAAAATGTTAAAGCGGCAGAAAAAGAAGGTGTGCCTGTCAAGAAATTTGTTGATAAAAATTCTAAAGTCTTTGCTAGCCTTAAGGAAGCCCTAGATCTAACAAATGATGAATTCATAAGAACAACAGAGAAAAGGCATATAAAAGGCGCTCAGAAGCTCTGGGAGGCTTGTAAAAAGGATATTTACAGGAAGAAATATAAAGGTCTTTATTGCATAGGTTGTGAAACTTTTTATGCCAAAAAAGAACTTGTAGATGGAAAATGTCCAGAACATAAAAAAAAGTTGGAGATTGTAGAAGAAGAAAACTATTTTTTCAAGCTTTCCAAATATCAAAAACAAATTGAAAAATTAATTGAATCAGATAAGTTAAAAATTATTCCCCAAACAAGAAAAAATGAAGTTTTAAGTTTTGTAAAATCAGGTCTGGAGGATTTCAGCATTTCTCGTTCTGTAAAAAGAGCAAAAGGTTGGGGTGTTCCAGTTCCAAAAGATTCTACACAAATTATGTATGTTTGGTTTGATGCTTTGTCAAATTATATAAATGCTCTTGACTATGCAGGTGACCAGAAATTGTTGAAAAAAAATTGGCCAGCTGATGTTCATATAATTGGCAAAGGAATTATTCGTTTTCATGCAGTATATTGGCCAGCAATGTTGATTTCTGCAGGACTTAAGTTGCCTAAATCCATTTTTGTTCATGGTTATGTAACAGTAGAGGGTGAAAAAATCAGTAAATCTCTGGGTAATGTTATTGATCCATTTCAGTTGGTGAAGAAATATGGTATTGATCCAATAAGATTTTATCTTTTAAAATATATTCCTGCTTATGAAGATGGAGATTTTTCAATCAAGCATTTTGAAGAAGTTTATAATTCAGATTTAGCTAATGATTTAGGTAATTTGGTCCAAAGAACATCTGTGATGATTGATAAATATTTAAATGGAAAAATTCCTAGTTTGCATATTGAATTTGAAAAAAAGCCTTCTTTAGACAATATAAAACAGGCTTGTGCAGAAATTTCCGATATTGAAGATAAAATAGAAAATTTTAGGTTTAATGAAGCGTTAAAGGATATTTGGAAAATAGTTGTTTATGCAAATCAGTTTATAGAAAAAAATAAGCCTTGGATTATAGCCAAAGAGGATCCTCAAAAATTAGAAAAAGTTTTGTCGGACTTAATAGGCTATATTTTAGATATAGCTTGGTTTTTGACTCCATTTATGCCGGAAACATCAAGCAAAATTAATAATATATTTAGTGGACCAAAAATAAAAATTACAAAACCTTTATTCCCACGATTGGAGAAATAAGTGAAAGAAAAGAAAGTTAAAGAAAAAAAAATAGAGAGAGCAATCCACAGAATTCAAAAAAGCACTCTCACATTATCCAATATTTTTATAAAAAAACATGATAGATTGAGAAGAAAATATAAATGGTATTATCGCTGGCATACTTTTAGCTTTACTCATTGGCTTCACTGGTTTATTTTTATTGTTTCTTTAACTTTTTTTATAGTAATTACTTTTCAACTTGTTCAAATTTATAGGTCTAATAAAAAAACTTACCTAACATACACGATTGTTAATCAGAAAAATTGGACTGAAAATGAAAATGCAGTAAATTTAGATATAGAAGAAGGAAAAGTTCAACTTTCAATTGAAGAAGATAAGGATATTTTTTATCCAGTCGGGGATTTAGAAAAAAAAATTAATATGAGTGAAGGAGTAATTTGGCAGGATATCAGTTGGGAGGCAGATGTACCTTCTGGGACAGAAATGACTATTAAAATTAAAGGAAATAATCAAGATTTGGAAGAAAGTTGGGAGTTTGCCGAATGGGTTGAATATTCAACATCAAACAGCAGGATGACTTGGGGAAATTCAGAAGATTTAAATCCAAAATATAGATATTTATTAATCAAAGTTTGTTTTACGAGTGATGGAAAAAGTACGCCAAATGTTTCTCGATTGGATTTAAATTATAAACTGGAACAGGAAACTGTAATTGGCGGATTCATCAAAACAAAGATAAGAAAATATTTACCAATGTTATTTCAAAAAATATATGAAAGAGAAAAAATCTTATAATTTTCGATAAGTCATTTTTCCTGCCTACTGGCAGGCAAGTATTTTTAGTTTAAAATTTTAAATTTATGCTTATAGATACTCATGCTCACTTAAATTTTAAAGCATTTAATAAGGATTATAATCAAGTTATCCAAAATGCTTTTGATAATAATGTTAAAGACATTATTAATATTGGAAGTGATATAAAAACAAGCAAGAAGGCTGTTTCTATTGCTGAAGAATATGATGAAGGAATATATGCGTCAGTGAGTGTTCATCCTATCCATGTTGATGAAATAGAAGATGTGAAAACAACAGTAGATCAATTAAAAGAACTAGCCCAGAATCCTAAAATAGTGTCGATTGGAGAAACAGGACTTGATTATTTTCATAACAAAAATACTAAAAAAGACCAAAAAGAATTATTTATTGCTTTATTAAATTTAGCTTCTGAACTAAATTTGCCGGTTATAATTCATTCAAGAGATGCTCACAAAAACACTTTGGAGATACTGAAGAAAGAGAGCAATAAACAGAAAGCAATAAGTGGCGTAGTACATTGTTTTTCAGGAAGCCTAGAACAAGCACAAGAGATTTTGGATTTAGGTTTCTTGATTTCTTTTACTGGAAATATTACTTATTCTAATAATGAAAATTTGCAAGAAGTTGTTAAAAATATTCCTTTGGATAAAATTATGACAGAAACAGATTGTCCTTTTCTTGCTCCTCAAAAATATAGGGGTAAAAGAAACGAACCTTCTTATATAATTGAAATAGCAAAAAAGATTGCTGAAATCAAAGAAATTTCCTTTAAAGAAGTATCAAAAATCACTTCAAATAATGCAAAAAAATTATTTAAAATATAATAATAGCTTATTGTATACAGTCTATGGTCTACTGACTATAGTGTTAAATAGTTGTAGACAAAAGTCTGTAGTCGGAAGTCTATTTATGGAGATGTAAATGAATTGGCTAGACATTTTTATAATTTTATTTTTAATATTTTCAGCTTTTGTTGGTTATGATAGAGGTTTTTTTAGAGGTTTTATAGGTATGTTTTCGGTATTTATAGGACTTCTATGTGCTTTATTCTTTTATCACAGATTTGCCTTTATTTTTGTGAAAGTTTTTGATATTCCTTATGAGATTGCTGATTTAATGTCTTTAGTTTTTCTATTAATTCTTGTAAGTGGTATTATTCATGCGATATTAGAAGCTTTAATTGAACAAGTTAAATCTCATATAGTAGTTAAAAAAATTGACAGAATTGCCGGTTTAATATTTGGTTTGGTTGCAGGAATTTTTATAATTGGCGGATTTTTAATTTTTCTTTCTGTTTTACCGCAAAGAGCTAGTTTAGGCAGTTCTTTACAAAAATCTTTTTTTACTCCTAAAATTACCAAAACTGTTTCTTCTTTTTATCAAAAAATAGAAAATAAATTTGCTGGAAAAATACCAAATTTGGTAAAATATCCAGAACAAGTTTTGCCCAAAGGGCAATATAAAGAAATTATAGCAGCCACTTCTGAAGAAGAATGGAAGGCCTTGGAAGGTTCTCTTTGTTATGCTTGCGGAGGGCATGTCAGATATGAAGGAATTAAAAAACATATTGTAGATGGTCAAGAAATACATTCTCCATATTATGTGTGTCCAGTTTGCGACAGACATTCAGATTCTTGCCAAACATTTGAAGGTTATCATAAATTATATAAAGAGTGTCCAGCAGTTTTAGCAAAACAGGGATATAGATTTGATTGTGGAATGTGGTCTAATGGAAATTTTGTAAAACCAGTTGGCACCTGTCCAATTGATCAGAATGTAGCTGAAGATACTCCTACTGGAGTTTTTGAAGTTGCTTTGTCTTTATAATAAAAAATAATAAAAACTATATATTACTCGACATTGTACAAATAGGAGAAAAGATGGAAATTTTAAAAAAATATCTTCCGGATATTGAGGAAGAGTTAGAAAGAAATATACAGGAGACATCTCCAAAATATAAGGGTATGTATGATCAAATGCGCTATTTTTTTGGATGGCAGGATGAAAAAAGCAATCCTGTTGGTAATCGAAAGGCGCGGGGAAAAAGATTCAGACCAACTTTGTGTCTTTTGGTTTGTGAATCAATTTGCGGAAAATATAAACAAGCTTTACCTGTTGCAGCAGCTATAGAACTTTTTCATAATTTTACATTGATTCATGATGATATTGAGGATCATGATGAATACCGTCGCCATAAGAAAACAGTTTGGAAGATTTGGGGAATAGAACAGGCTATTAATACAGGAGATGCAATGTTCATATTGGCGCAACGAGCAGCAATCAGCAATAGGCAATCAGCAATAAGCAGTGAAAAAAGACTGCAAGTGATAGAAACTTTAAATCAAACATTTTTAAAAATTATTGAGGGGCAATATTTGGATATTGGTTTTGAGAGAAAAATGGATGTTACTGTCGATGAGTATATAGAAATGAATACGATGAAAACAGCTGAATTGATAAGTGGAGCTTGTAAGGCAGGAGCTATCCTATCAACTGATGACCAGGAAATGATTAAGAATTGGGGAAATTTTGGTTTAAATTTTGGACTTGCATATCAGATTTATGATGATGTTTGTAGTATTTGGGAAAAAGTAGAAAATACAGGCAAGAAGAAAGCAGGGGATATCCGAAAAAAGAAAAAGACTCTTCCAATTTTGTATGCATCAGAAAAGCTAGAACAAAAAGACAAAGAAAAGATAATTGAAATTTATAAAAAGGATGATTTAAATGATGCTGATATTAATGAAGTAATTGAACTTTTGGATAAAGTTGATGCAAAAAAATATACAATGGACATTATTATAGGCTATAAGAAAAAAGCACTAGATATATTAAAAAAGATTAAAATTGATAAAAATAATAAAAAAGAAATTTCTAAGTTAATAGAAGAGTTAATTGTAAGATTATAAAAGGTTGACAGGAATGTATTATTAGTGGTATACTATACCTGACTAAAAAGGTCAGGTTTTATTTATGAAATTTTCAACTAGATCACAATATGGACTTAGGGCAATGATTAACTTGGCAAAAAATTATAGTCAGGATTGTTTTGCTATTTCTGAAATTGCCCAAAAGGAAGATATATCCCATGATTATCTGGAAAGATTAATGATTAAACTGAAAAAAGCAAAATTAGTGGAAAGTAAAAGAGGTGTAAAAGGCGGGTATAGGTTGTCCAGAAAGCCTGATAAAATTACTGTTAAAGAGATTATTTATGCTTTAGAGGGTCCTATTGCTCCAGTGGGTTGTGTTTCAAAGGAAGCACCATCTCGTTGCCCCAAAATGAAAACTTGTGGTTCCAAAAAAGTATGGGAAAAATTAAGAGATGGAATTAATAATACTTTAGATTCTATAACATTGAATGAGCTATTAGGAGATAGTAAATGAAAAAAATCTATTTAGATTATGCAGCAACAACGCCAGTTGATCCAAAAATTTTAAAAATTATGGAGCCTTATTTTTCAAAGAAATATGGCAATCCTTCATCTTTGCACACATGGGGTGAAGAAGGAAAAAAAGCTATAGAAAAAACCAGAGAGCAAGTGGCAAAAGCTTTGGGATGTAAAAAGGATGAGATAATTTTCACTAGTTGTGCTACAGAAAGCAATAATCTGGCTATAAAAGGAACGATCTTTGGACACAGATTGAAATATCCTCAAGGTAGGAAACCTCATATTATAACATCTGCTATTGAACATCATTGTGTTTTGCATACTTGTGAATATTTGGAGAAATTTGGATTTTCTGTTACCTATCTGCCGGTTTCCAAAGAAGGGGTTGTTGATTCAAAAGATGTGAAAAAAGCAATTAGAAAAGATACTATTTTAATTTCCATAATGTATGCAAATAATGAAATCGGCACTATTCAGCCAATTAGTGAAATTGGCAAGATTATAAAAAAAGAAAACAGTAGACGAAAAAATTCCATTTATTTTCATACTGATGCTGTACAGGCTATAAACTATTTAGATTGTAATGTTAAAAAACTGGGGGTTGACCTGCTTTCTTTAACTGGTCATAAATTTTATGCTTCAAAAGGTGTTGGGGTTTTATATGTCAGGAAAGGAACTCCACTTCTTCCACAACAACAAGGTGGAGGGCATGAAAGAAATATGAGAGCAGGAACAGAAAATGTGCCGGGAATTATTGGGTTTGGAGAAGCAATTAAACAAGCGACAAGTAACAGGCAACAAGAGACAAGAAGATTGACAAAATTGAGGGATAAATTAATTGATGGTGTTATGCAGAATATTCCTGATGTAATTTTAAGCGGCAGCAAAATAGAAAGATTGCCGAACAATATAAATTTTTGTTTTAAAAATGCTGAAGGAGAATCATTGGTTCTAAAATTAGATAAAAAAGGTATTGCAGGTTCAACAGGCTCTGCCTGCACTTCAGCTTCTCTGGAGCCTTCTCATGTGTTGCTGGCTTGTGGTATTTCGCAAGGGCTTGCCCATGGAAGTCTGCGATTATCATTAGGAAGGGGGACTGGTGAAAAGGATATAGATTATGTTCTGGAGGTTTTACCAAAAGTTATTAAAGATTTAAGAAAAATGAGCCCATTTTATAAGTAAAAAAGGAGTATTATGCAATTAGGTCAATATTCAAAAAAATTAATGGATCATTTTGAAAATCCACGAAACATGGGTGAAATTAAAAATCCTTCAGGTGTTGGTATGGCTGGAAATCCAGTTTGTGGGGATATTCTCAAACTGACGATTAAAATTGCCAAAAATAAACAAGGAAAAGAATTTATAGAGGATATAAAATTCAAAACTTTGGGGTGTGCGGCAGCTTTAGCCACGTCATCAATGATTACAGAAATGGCAAAAGGTATAACTTTGGAAAAAGCTTTAAAAATAGAAAAGAGTGATGTTTCTGGCGAACTTGGCGGATTGCCACCAGTCAAAGAACATTGCTCCAACCTTGCTGCTGAAGCCTTACATAAAGCTATTGAGCATTATAAAAGCAAGCAATAAATGAAATTGTGGGGAGTCGGACTCCCAACAGTTTCAAAAAGGAAAATAAAATGTCAGATTTTTTATATAAAACTGATCCTTTAATATTAATGACTATATCTATAGTAATTATTTTTATTCCTGCATACATTTTGCAATCTCTAGCGATAAAATATAATTGGAAGTTTTTTACAAAAAGTCATTTCAAAAATTCTGCATTATTTAGATGGCTTATTGCAGGATTAATGTTAATAAGTGGTACTATTTTAATATTTTTTTCAAAATATATTTCTTATAGTAAATCAAACGAGTTACTTATCCCATTACTTTGTGTTTTGATCTTGCCAATAACTTCTGTATTAGTTGCTTATTTTTTAACTATTTATATTGAAAAAAGATTTAAAAATAAACAATAAACTTTACGAGGTCCGTCCTTGTATAATGTTAAAAGATCAAAAGGGGGTGAAAAAAAATGTTGAAATATTTATTTGGTTTTTTGTTTTTTGTTCCAGGTTTTGCTTTTGCGAATGGAGATGATGAAGGAATGATGCATGATATGTATAATATGATGGGATTTGGAGGAACTTCTATGATGTGGTTTTGGTGGATTTCTGCAATGTTTTTTATCGTAGTTTTTGTGTTTATTATTATGGCTGTTCTTAATGCATCAAAAGGCACGGAAAAAGAAAAAGATTCGCTTTCCATAGCCAAAGAACGTCTTGCCGAAGGTGAAATTACTAAACAGGAATTTAATGATATCAAAAAAGAATTAAAAAAAGACTAATAGTTTTTAAACTGGCAGAGGTCCGTCCTCTGCCAAGTTTGAAAGGTCTATTCCCCCGATGACCATCGGGGGACGACCCGTTCCGATTGACAAAAGTTAATCGGAAATAGGGGAGATATTTATGTCAGAGAAAAATGATTCAAAGGTTGTTGAAAAGGATGAAAAAAAGAAACCTAGGAAGTTTTCTTGTGGTTTATTGATTAGTATTGTAGGATTGATTTTTTTCTTTTTTGGATTATTTGGTACTTGGGGACTTATTAGTTGTGTAATAAGTGATAGTTGTGTAGCAAAAAATAGTGATATTGAAGGTTTGGGTTATTTATATTTATTTTTTTGTTTTTTGGGAATAATTTTGTTGATTATTGGATTAATAATTGCAGTTGTTCAAAATTTGGCAAAAAAAGAAATAAAAAACAAAAACATTGTTGTTTTAATTGGTATTTTTATTGGGTTTTTGCTTACTTTAATATTTCTTTATGAAATTTTACCAGAGATTTTTCCTAAACCGATGTGGGAAAAGTTTACATGGAAATTTCCTATGTCTTTAGGTCTTGGGGTACCTTTAGGAATCTTAATTTCCATAAAACTCCGTCGTGTATTAAAATAATTCTTTAATATTAATGAGGTAATTATGCCAGAGAAAAAAGATTCAAAGGTTCCTCAAGAAAGTAAAAAAGGTAAACTTAGAAAGATTTATTTCTTGTTATTTATTCTCCCAGGCTTGATTATTGTTAGTAATACAATAAGATTAGGTTTTCAATTTGAAGAGATGTCAAAGATATCTGATCCACTCATAGCGTTGATTTTTTTTATTTTCTTTCTTTATTTAGGTGTGTTTTTATTAAGTATTGGATTGATAATATCAATCATTTATTATTGGAAAAAATCGCAAATAAATAATAAAAGAAAAACTTTATCGAGTGGTATACGTATTGGTTTTCTAGTTACTATTGGAATTATGGCAATTTTATTGTGGTTTTTTAAAGATTATATTTTTTTTATATCAATTACTGTTTCTATTTTTTCATTTTTCATTTTTTCATTTACACTTTTATTAATAGGAATACCAATAGGAATATTAATATCTATATTAATTTATCGTATAAAAAATAAAAGGTTAACTAAAAAGAGGTAATTATGCCAGAGAAAAATGATTCAGAAGTTATTGAAAAGGATGAAAGAAAGAAACCTGGGAATTTTTCTTGTGAATTATTGATTATTCTGATCGGATTACTTTTTACTGTTTATGGTGTAATTAAATTATTTCAGGAAAAAAGAGATGTAGACTGTCCCTCTTTTGGTAATTGTATAGCTAGTAGTATGCCTTGGACTATTGCTTTTCTGATTTTTCTTTTTGGATGTTTAATATTAGCTGCTGGAATAATATCATTAATTATTTACAAAAAGAACTAAAGAATACAATTGAACATTGAAAATTTGAAGCAGATAAAAAAGGGAGGTGTTTTGGTTGTCATATTTTCCATTCTTGTTGCAAATTGATGTTACACCAAGGTGTAATTTGAGTTGTATACATTGCCGTACAGCTTTTAGCGCAAAAGGTGAATTGGAAATTTCACAATGGATAAATATTTTGGAGCCAATATTTGCTGAAGCACCAAGAAAGATACAATGGGTTGCCATTGGTGGTGGAGAGCCGACTTTGTACAATGATCTTTTAAATTTGGTGCTATATCTGAGAAACAAGACAAAGACTATATTATTGATGACAAATGGTGTAAAAATTGCAGAAGAACCAGGAATATTGGACAGCTTGATGAAAGTTGGCGTCAATCGGGTTCAGTTAAGCCTGGAAAGTCCAGATCTCTTGGTGCATGATAAGATAAGAGGGCAAGGAACATATAACCAAGTTTTAAATGCTGCCAGTGCTTGTAGAAGAAGAGGCTTGGATCTTGCTTTTCGAATGACATTAAATCATCTAAATAAAGATGTTTATAGAGATTTGATTGTTATGGCTTCAGGGTATGAAGCAGCAGAAGTAAATATCAGAAAAGTTATTCCAGTTGGCAAAGCAAGAAACATATTTCCTGTTGATTGTATAACTCAAGAAGAATATAAGGAAATTTTGAGCAATTTTCCTTCTTTGGAAGAGAATTTTGGAGTATTTATAAATTCAGAAGAACCTTTAAGATACATCGTACATCCAAAATTTGTTCATCTTGCTTCTCCAAACGGTAGGATGAAAAGAGGTTGTCCTGCAGGAATTTCATATGCCTATGTGGATCCTGAAGGCAGGATGCGACCTTGCTCCAATATCCCAGAAATTCTTGGAGATTTGAAAGAATATTCTTTTTGGGATCTTTGGAACAATCATTATTGGATGAAAAGGCTTAGAGAAAGAGATTTTGAAAAATGTATTGATTGTAAATTCAAAAACATCTGTGGAGGATGCAGAGCAATGGCAAAAATAGAAACAGATGATTGGTGGGGAATTGATCCCAACTGTTGGTTATGATAAGGAGTGGTGATTGTGGAAAGGAATTGGGAGGCAACCAAAAAGATATCCAGTTGTATAGCTTGGGGAGATGTTTTTGATGATTTGTTCTTGGCGATATCTGATTATATGTCTTCATATGAGATAACAGAAGAATTGAAAGATTTGTCAAAAAAGGCACTCTATGTTGTTGAAAAGATTATATCAGGAAAGGAAAATCTTAAAAAACCATGTTTTCATGAATCAGGTCTTAATGCTCGTTTTTGTTATAGACAAGCCCAAGAGGCGGGAAAATCAGAACCTCAACTGAATGATGAGATTGAAAATGAATTTCCAAGAATTAAACCTGCTCTGCAGAAGTTATCAAGAGGTGAAGAAATATTAGACAATAAACTTAAAATGGTTCATGATTTCTCTGAAGCTTTCGCAAAAACAACCTTCTTATCGATTCTCACACTAGCAGAATCCGAAAGATGTATTGTTTAAAAAATTGTTTCACCCCAGGGCTTGCGTATTTTTATATGTAAAATACCCAAGCCCTTTTTTTTTGTCTTTATTTTTAGAGTGGAGTATAATTTTAGTAAAGAGTTTTAATTATAAAAAGAGGTGAAAATGAAATATGAAAATATTCTAAAAAAATTAAAAGACAAAAAAGAACAATTTAAAAGTTTACCGGAAAATAAAAAAATAATGGCAGTAATAATATCTGTAGTTATACTTTTCATAGTTGGGATAGGTGGTGGTATTGCTTATCGTTCAAATCAAGAACGAACACAAAATCAAAAAATAGAAGAGGGTAGAGAGCAAGTTAAAGGAGAAGTAAAGGAAAGTAAGAAAAAACCAACTGAAGAAAGGAAAAAATTAGTAATTGAAAAAATAGATTATCAGGTTACTGGCGATAGAGAATATTATACTATTGTAATAAAATTAAAAAATCCAAACAAATATTATGCCGTTAATGAAGGCAAGATGATTACTACTATCTATGATAATAATGATAATGTTTTAGACACAGACTCTTCGGGACAATTTTTCTATTTATTGCCACAAGAATCAATTTATATAGTGGTTGATTCTCTTAAAGGGCAAGGTAAGAGCATTAAGACTCCTCCTAAAATTCAATTTGTTAATTTAGATTGGGAAAATATGTTGGATATAGATTGGGGAGATAGCGATATAAAGTCTGTCTATGATAATTTTCTTGAAGAATTTTATAAGAAATTTGAAATAATAGTTGCCCAGTGGAATTTTTATCCTGATATAAAAAAATATGGGTTTGATTTTGGAGGTGATTTAACTGGTCAAGTAAAAGTTAGCGAGAAAGTTATTAATATATCTGATATAAAAATAACAGCACTATTTTATGGAGATAATAATGAATTATTAGACACTGCATATACTTTCAAAGGAGGCTTTGGAGAAGAAAAACCACAGGCTAATTCAATTTATGATTTTAGTATAAGTACAGCAAGTCAAATTGGTGCTGAAATAGATCGTAATAAAGATAAAATAATTATTCAAGCAAGACCAAGATTTTATTAGAAGATATAATAAGAAAAATATAAAATTAAAAGGAGGTAAAAATGAAAAAGTGTCCAAAATGTAAAGAAGAAATTAATGATGAAGCAAAAAAATGTAAACATTGCGGAGCAGATCTAAGAAATTGGTTTGTACAACACAAAATTATTTCAGTTATCTTAGCTTTTGTAGTACTTGTAATTATTTCTAGTGTTGCAGGTAATAAACAAAGCCAACCAACAAAGGTTGGTGAGAATCAAACAGAAACAAACACAAATACGCCCCAAAAAACAACCTATGAAGTTGGAGAAACAATCGATTTGAGTAATCATCAGATGATTGTTAATAGTGTGAATAAGAATTTTAAGAGTGGTAATGAGTTTGATAAACCTCAAAACACAGAAAATGTATTTGTAACTGTAAATGTAACTATCAAGAATACTGGCAATAGCGACTTGTCCGCAAATATGTTTGGTTTTAAGCTTGAAGATGAAACAGGAACCCAAAGGGATACCGCAATTATTGTAGGTATAAATAATCAATTAGAATGGGTAACGCTTTCTCCAAACGGGACTATATCTGGTAATATTGGTTTTGAAGCAAAAGCAAATAGCAAAACCTTAAAACTTCATTATTCAGGTGGAATTGCTGGTGGAGGTGAAGTTATAGTAAATCTTTAAGTTATAAAAGATTTACACTATAAAAGTTCGGTAAAAAAATGGACAACATTGCTTATAATATCGGTTTTCTATTAGGAAAATTAGTTAGATATTGGTGGATTACTTTACCAATAATTATCTTAATAATTTATATTATAAAAAAATATAAGATTAATATAGAGAAATAAACTATGAAAAAAATATTTCTTATGTCAACATTTATATTTACTTTTGGTTTAATTATTGGAATAAGTTATACTTTTGCTCATCCGGGCAATACAGATTCTAGTGGATGTCATACTTGCCGAACTAATTGCACTGAAAAATGGGGTATTCCCTATGGTTATTATTACCGTCATAATCCTGTTAGACCATGTTCTGAGTCTACACCCTCACCAACACCATCAACACCAGCACCGACACCACAACCTACATCACCATCTGAATCACCAACAACACCAGCTCCAGAACCAAAATATGAAACTAAAACTGAAAAAGTTACTGAAGAAATTTCTTTTGAAACTAAATATGAAGAAGATTCGGATTTAGAAGAAGGAACGACTACAGTAAAACAAGAAGGAGAAAATGGAATAAAAGAAAAAACTTTTGAAGTTACTTATAAAGATGGAATAGAAGTTTCCAGAAAATGTATTGATGAAAAGATTGCAAAAAATTCCGTCCCAAAAATTATAGCCAAGGGAACAAAAAAACCAGAAGTTAAAGGTGCATCTACCAAAGAACAAGAAGGAAGTACAGGTAGTGGGCTACTTGGTTTGTTGTTTGTTGGAGGAATGGGATATTTAGTCTTCCGCTTTGGCAAAAAACTAAAAGCTAAATATTTATCAAAATAAGTAATAATTTTATCTTTAAGGTGAAAAAGTCTTCAAATTCTTGTCCAAAATCCTAATCAAAAAATCGATTGGGATTTTTAAAATTTAATATGAATTTTCTATAAAAAAGGGAAAGTTGACAAGATTTTTTGAGATTGATATGATAAAAATAGTGAATTAGCACTTGCAGGTTGAGAGTGCCAATTGTAAAAGATAAAGGAGACAAGATGAAAAAAGAAGAAATTTTTATTTGTTTTGTAATTTCGTTAGTATTTCTTCCTATTTTAGATAAAAGTAATAATAAAAAATGTTCTACAGAAACAACTAATGAGATTATTATTAGTAAATTTAATTCTAATGGTGATTTTATTTATGATAGAATGCCAGATTTACCACAGAATAGATATAGTACAACAAGCCACAATCGTTTAGCAGGCATAGAGTCAGGAACAACAAGCACTACTACAGCAATACCCTTAGATCTTCTGGATGAAAAAGATGTATAATAAAAATAAGTAAGTTTTAAAGAATTTATCTAAAAGGAGTAAAAAAAATGCAGCAAAAACCTCAACAAATTCCAATTAAAGCTGATGAAAAAACTGCGAAAGGAGCTTATGCCAATAATATGATGATTGCTCATACTAAAGAGGAGTTCGTAATAGATTTTATGAATATTTTTCCACCTCAAGGAAATCTAGTAGCACGAATTTTCACCAGTCCTGGACATGCAAAAAGAATTCTTTCAGCTCTCAAAGAAAATATTGAGCGTTATGAAAAACAATTTGGAAAAATTGAAGTGGCAAAACCACCTCAAACTGAACAAAAAATCGGATTTAGGTCGAATAAATAAATTCTTTATAATTACAAATAAATGTGGTACACTGATATTTAACTATATTTTTTTAAGAAAGAAAGGATAAAAATATGAAATATTTAGTAGCTGATGCCGCTGGCTTTGATCCTATACGATATTCGATAAATAAAGGTTGGATGATGGTTAATGATTTTGGTAAATTTTTTTGTCAGGTTGAAATAAAAATGTGTATACCAGATATTGCCCTCAAAGAGGGAGAGTTTAGCTATTCAGAAATTCCGTGTCTTTTTAATTCTTATACTGTAACATCTACAGTTGTGAATGATCAAACTTATATAATCTCGTCGAATGGAACAGTTTTACCTGATAATATTTTTTTGAATGAATCGAAATTTAAAATATATAGTATAAATACCAAATCTTCACAGCCAAATTTATGGCAAACATCTGAATATTGGCCTGAATTATCTTTAGTAGATAAATCAAATATTTTTTTAGCAGAGGATCTTCTAAATTCAAAGAAAGAAACTGCAATCTTAACTAATGATTTAGATTTAAAATTTCAATCAATTATTTCAAATATTCCGGTTTTTGGCACTGCTTCATTATTAGCAGGGATGGTGATTGGTAATATATATAGTCATCAAAAGGGAACAAAATTATTTTATAATTGGCAAATTATTGATCCTAAATGGACACCTAAAGGTTATACTTTTAGAGAAGTCTTAGATTCAGAGAAGTTAAGAGAGCAAAAAGGACAGAGTTTTTGGCTTAATTAAAAGAATAGAATATTGGAATATAGAAAATTAGTAAACTGGTTCTCTATCGAGTTATAATTTGCATAGCTAAGCTAAACTTTGCAGAAAAGTTGGTAAAAGGTGTTGACTGGGGTTGGAATTTGTAGTAATATATTGCCTTACTGTTTAAACTATACACCACCCGGCCTCGTACAATTCACTTACCTAAAATTTAAGAAACCCTTGACAAGGGTTTAATTTTTTGCTAAAATTAGTTCTTAAATTGAACATTAAAAATTACACTAAAATGTTGAACATACAGCTAAGGAGGAAATCATGATTGTCATGTCAGAAAATTGGGATGTAAAAAATGGTGTATGTCTGAAGCATGGTATTCCAGAGACTCCATGCCCGCAGTGTCTTGCCGAAAAGGATGAGGGAATACAAGTTATGGTTCAGGAAAACGATCGTGTATTTCTCGAAGGCGAAAATTATTTGGCAGAAGAATCTGGCAAACCCACATCTACCCTTAAAGATTTGCTGCCTGCCGATCATGCGGATTGGCTCATTGAACATATTGTTTAGAAACGAACTCGTTTCAAGAACAATCTTCATGATATTTGGCTAGCTTTCGTCGATTTTACCTTCGAATCCCCAGATCCAAAAAAAAGAATAACATTATAGTTTGTCTTTAAAGCCCGGTTGGTTATTTCACCAAAATCCAACCGGGTATTTTTTATTTGAATTTTAAACTGTACGTTACCCGACATCGGACAATTCACACTAGCAGAATCCGAAATCTGTGTTTAAAAAATTGTTTCGCCCCAGGGCTTGCGTATTTTTATATATAAAATACCAAGCCCTTTTTTTTGCTTGACTAAGTGATAATTTCTGTTCAGAATAGAGGTAGAAGAAATAATTAAGGGCGGGAGAAAATCCGACCCTTTTTTTAAAAAAAGAGAATAAAATGACAAAGGATAAAAATAAAAATAGAGATGAGAAATTATTAGAAGAGGCCACTGGTTCTCATGAAGATATGAGAGACCCTGCTTTTGGTGAGTTGTTATATAGATTAAAAAAATCAATCGATAAATTCAATTGTACTAGTACTGTTTTTAGTATTATTATTGCTATTTTAACATTTTTAATGTTAGTTGGTTTAGTAATTCAAATTTGTTTAGCTTTAAAATAATCAAAATTTATCCAAAAATTTAAAAAATATAAATAGAGGTTAATTTGAGAAGTTATAAGTCGTTACTACAAAATATAATATTTAATTCAAAAAAAGAACTTCCATTGAGTTTTAACGAGTTAGAGTTGGAAATTGCTAAAGAGATATTTCGAGAATATGGTTATTTTTTAAAAGATGAGGAATGGAATATTTTTTTAAATAATTTAGAAAGTAAATATATAAAAAAACTAACTAAGTTAGTTCATTTTTATTTTTTCCTTTGTAGAGAAAAAATAGAAGATAATAATATAGAAGATGAGATAGTTTTAATTACAATTACTTCTATTATTGAAGATTTAATGTCTGATTTTCCGTATAAGGAATTTAATAAATGGTATAAAAGCGAATGTAAAAAAGAATTCAAGAAAGAAGCTGAACAAAAAGATTCTTTAGATGATATGATTTTTTTTCTATGGGAGGAATATAAAAAGCATCATGGCGCAGCACGGAAAGTTGTCAAGTTTTTTGAAAGTTATATTGATAAGATAGATGAGCCAAGATTAACATCAAGTATTGAGGTTTATAATAAAAAAATAAATAGATTTGAGAAATGTACAGAAATAAAACAAATTGCTAGATTATTATATCAAATGAGAAGTGATTTTGTTCACGAGGCTAAAATTAAGAAATTTAAATCTGAAGACTCAATTAATAGTCTATATACAAAAATTGGAAAAAAGAGTTGTGATTTAGATTTGTCACTAGAAGATTTTATAGATGTTTTTGAAAAAGCTTTTATAAATTTCTTTATAAGTAAAGCCAAAGAAGGTGAACAAGATGATAAAATGGCAATGGTTGGTAAAATATATCATTGTAAAAACAACATTTACTGTTTAAAATATTGGCAAAGAAAAGACGATTATGGAAGTATTGACAGAGGAATTAGACAAAAAAAAGAATTTAAAACTGAAAAAGAGGCAAAAGAATTTGCTAGAGATAAAAATATAAAATTATTAAAATTCGAGAAACACTCTTGATTTATTAAAAAAATTTAAATTAGAAAGGTGGACAGGAATGAAGAAAGTAATTTTTGATACAAACAACATAATTACTTTTTTAAAAAATAAGAATATGTTTAAAATTATTTTAAAATTACACAAAGAAAAGAAAATCCAAGTTTTTTTTGATGAAATTATTATACAAGAAATTATAAAAGAATTAAAATCTGAGAAGATAAATAATTTTGAAAAATTAAATAATATTTTAAATTTTAATACAAGTCCAAGCGATTCATTTATTACAATAGGAGAATATAGAATTGGAAGTAGTGATCGATTTCCAGATGAAAACTTTGATATTGTATATAAGATTTTATTTTCCAAATATTTTAAGCAATCAAATTCTTCTGAATATTTCAAAAATACTAATAAACGTAATCCAGAATATAAAGTTAAAAATATACAAAATGATATTAAGTTATATCATCATGCTATAAATTTAGAATGTAATTTTTTTATTACTGAAGATAAGAATTTTATAAATAAAAAAGAAAGATTGGAATCCATATATCCTTTTTGTAAAATTATTAAAATAGAAGAATTTTTATTATTACTAGAATAAATAAAGTTTTGAAATAGAAATAAACATTTAGATAGGGAATGGTTATTTATCCAGCTACAATTTACAGAAGACTTGATGAAAAGTGTTGACTGGGTTTGGAATTTGTAGTAATATATTGCCTTACTGTCAAAAGACAGTAATTCCCACTCATCGACCAGGGGACCACTCCTGGCGAAAAGAAGAAAGGGATGATTAAAGTGCAAACTGATGCTGAGTATGCGCTCATTAACAAAGAAGGGGGTCTTGTAAAAAAGCTGCAGACTTTTCCAAGTAGTGATTATGAATTGCCGCCTGATCAAAGATTAAGTTTCAGACAGAAAATATGGGTTGATCAGGGGATGAAAGGGAATTTTTTGATTAAATTCAGATCAGCAGAGGCTGAGATAAAAGAAGGAAACTCATCTTTTGAGGAATTAAAACAGGACGGATTAGAGGCACAAAAAGCTTTAAAAGAATGGCTTACAAAATCTCCAGATCCAAAATATTTTTGGGCAAGGATTAATATTGTCGGTGATAATGTGAAGGATGTTTTGGAGCTTAGAGAGAAATGTTTGGTTCGATTAGGAGTCAAAGTAATTAAAACCTCTCGTTTCAAGAGCAAGCTTCATAATCTTTGGCAAGCTTTTGTCAATTTTGCCTTCGAACCTATAGGCCACAGATCTTCAAAAAGAAAAGTGTTATAATTTGTCTTTAAAGCCCGGTTGGTTATTTCACCAAAATCCAACCGGGTATTTTTTATTTGACAAATTAATTCAGTGAATTATAATAAAATATCAAACTGAACCTTGTACAACATAATATTTGATTAGTTTCTTGAAGATAAGGAGGATATGAAATGAGTGATAGAGAAGCAGAGAAAACAGATGAATTTGGTAGGATTTTTGAACGGTTTCCAAGTTGGACTAAGGATGATTATAATATTTATTGGCGATTGCCGGAGATCTACAAAAGACATGCTGATAAGATTTGGGGTTGTTCAAAGCTTATTGAGCAGATAATAGAAAGGTCTAAGTTGGTTTTAAATTCTGGCCAGTTTGATATCCGTGAAGTTGATCTTAGTTTTGATAGTAGGGGGGTAACTATTTCTGTTCTTCCTGGCACCAATGGATGTATGGTTTATCCCAGTCCTGATGGGAGAAGTTATAGTTGTCATAACATTGATTCTCCAAATCAGTGTTTCAGCTTATATTTTCTGCTGGTTACTGCACTTAATGAGATTTTTCAATGGATAGCAAGATGGGAAGAAGATCCTGGGGCTGGATTAACAGAAGATGTTGAAAAGACTTATTTTCGACTTGAAAGATCTTTAGAATCAAAAGATTTCAGGCTTTTTGAGATTAAAGATTGGGATCTTGAGACAGCAGGAGTTTCTTTTGCCAGAACGACAGAAGAGGCTGAAAAGGTGGCCAAAAATGTGTTAGGGGAAGATGAGTGTCAATCTGCTATGTCAATGCTGGGCAATCCTTGTTTTCTTTCTTCATTTCTTATTTTTGAAGTAGAGGTTAGCTTTGAAGAAAATTTTCCTTCAAAAACTTTTGAAGTGATTGCCGAGAGCAAGTTTGATGTTGAAAGAATGGTAAAAAAGGAAATGGAAAATCAACCTGCTTTTTGGCCTGTTAAAAAAATTAAAGTTTTGTCTGAAAAAGGCAAACCAATTCTAACCAAAATTTTAGAAAAAGGTTAGAAGTTTTAAATCTAATAACCCATTCAGGATAAGTCGCAACACGCACCTGAATGGGTTTTTTTTGTTTGTTTTGGATTTTAGAGTATAATCTAATATAGAAAAATTTAATTTAAGAAGGTAAATAAAATGGAAAATAAGGTTCTTGTTGTTTCAGGGTGTATAATAGAAAAAGATAAAAAATTTCTTTTGGTCCAGGAAGCCAAAGATTTTTGTTATGGAAGTTGGAATTTTCCCCAAGGAAGGCTTTTGGATGATAATTTAAGTATTCCTGACAATGCGATTAAAGAAGCCAAAGAAGAAACAGGTTATGATGTAGAAATAGAAGGTCTTGTTGGTATATATCAATATTTTAAAAAAAGGAATGATAATAAAAACAATATTATTATTTTTGTCTTTAAAGCACATATTGTCGGCGGAGATATAGAGTTTGATAAAAAAGAAATTTTGGATGTGAAATGGTTTGATTTAGATGAGTTTCAAAAATTAAAGCAGGAAGGAAAATATCGCTGGAAAATGATGGAGAATGTCGCCAAAGATTATTTGGATGGAAAATTATATAAAGTGGGGGATTTAATTAAGATAGGAGAAAAAACTTATGGAAAATAAACAAAACAAACAAGATGAACAAAATAATTATGCATTTATAGATAGTCAAAATTTAAACCTTGCTATTCGCAAACAAGGTTGGAGTTTTGATTTTAAAAAATTCAGGATATATCTAAGAAATAAATATCATATTAATAAAGCATTTCTTTTTATCGGACATATTCCTGAAAATAAGGATTTATATACTTTTCTTAAAGAATGTGGATATATTTTAATATTTAAACCAACCCTTAAACGGCCAGATGGAAAAGCAAAAGGGAATGTAGATTCTGAATTAGTGCTTCACACTATGATTGAAATATCTAATTACGATAAAGCACTTATAATTACTGGTGACGGTGATTTTTATTGTCTAGTAGATTATCTTATTAAACATGACAAATTATTGAGATTAATGATTCCAAATCAACATAAATATTCTTCTCTTTTAAAGAAATTTGGTCATCATAAAGTTTTTATGAATAATTTGAAAATTAAACTGGAATATAAAAAGAAAAAAAAGAAAGACGTCACTGTGAAACAAAAACCTTCAAATGGCCCCTCATCGTAATTCTATATCAAAAATAGCAAAGAAAATTTAAATCTATGGAATATGAAGAAATTGTAAAGGAATTGAAAAAGCGAAAAAATCCTGAAAATGTGGCAGGGATGGCTCGGTTTGGCATTAATCCAAAGGGTACTTTGGGGGTGAGAATTTGGGATTTGCGGATAATGGCAAAAAAGATAGGCAAAAATCATGAGCTTGCTTTGAAACTTTGGGATTCAAAAATCCATGAAGCAAGATTGCTTGCTTCCATGATTGACGAACCAGATCTGGTGACAGAAAAACAAATGGAAAAATGGGTTTCTGATTTTGACAGCTGGGATATATGCGATCAGGTTTGCACCAATCTTTTTGACATTACAAAATTTGCCTATAGAAAAGTGGACCAGTGGACAAAAAGGGATGAAGAATTTGTCAAAAGAGCTGGGTTTGTTTTGATTGTTGGGCTGGTTGTTCATGACAAGAATGCCAAAGATGAAGATTTTATAAAATATTTTAATGTTATCAAAAAAGAATCAACAGATGAGCGAAACTATGTCAAGAAAGCAGTCAGTTGGGCTTTGCGTCAAGTTGGCAAAAAGCGGAGCAAAATGTTAAATGAACTTGCTTTAAAAACCGCAAAAGAGATTTTGAAGATTGATTCCCCAAGTGCCCAATTCATCGCCAAAGATACTATCCGCGAACTTGAAAGTGAAAAAATCCAGAAAAGATTATTATAATTACACCTCCGAGGTGTCTGAATTCTCACCTTGGAGGTGGAAAAAGATAAAAAAAGAAGCCCTGTGGGAAATGTTAATATTTGATTTCCAACAGGGCTTTTTGATTTTTAGGGGAAAGAATTTGTTGTTTTTTCACGTTCTTCTTGAAGTCCTTCAATTTCAACTTCAATGCCTTCGATCTGGCGATATTTACCTATGGTTTTTTTTCGTCCCAATCTATGTTCGCTTAAATCTTTTTGAAGTTTTCCGCGATGTTCTACAAGCTGATTAATTTTCTCATTAAGCCTGCGCATTTCTTTTCTTTTATCAATAGCTCTTTTTTTATCCTCTTCTGTCAAAACCCCAACTTCTATTAACCCATCATAAGTTCCTTCAGTATAAGACTGATTCTCAATGTTACCAAGAGGTACACTTATTGAATCATCTTCAAAGACTATTACAAGGGATGCTTCATTTCCACGATTACTGGTGTAATCGAATTCAGGAATAAATCTCACTTCTTTTATTAATTTTCCAGCAAAATTCTTAATTGAAACTAAATCTTTTCTGATTTTCAGAAGTCCCTCATATCTAATTATTGTTGGTTCTTCTGGCTCTTTTACAGCAGTAGAAGATATAGTGCCTGAGCCTTCTTCGCCACCTGCTCCAACCATTTTTCTTACCCCTTTCTAATTTAATATTACAATCACTTACAAATCATTGTAGTTTAAACTTCTAGACTGACTGAATCAATCCTCCTTTCTTTTTCAAGTTAGACAAAAGGAAAGATTAAATTAATCCTCTGTTTTTTCATCATTTTCCATTTTTGATAATTCTTCAACGAGACATTCTGACGCTTTTACGTGAGCATTAACACTTGCTTGAAGAAAACCGAGGGATTGTGATAGAAATAAGGCAAAAATAAGCAGTTTTATCTGGTCTTCCTTGTTAAAACGGAAACTTTTCATATTATTAATAAAATACTTATAATCCTTTAAAGCAGCCTCCAATACCGGCTCTGCAATTTCTTCATAACTGATGTTGTTTAGAGCAACTACTACTTCATCCGGAAGTGGGTTTTTACCGCTTATTGTTTCTTCAAATCTTATTCTTTCAATTATATGCCTAAAAAGCTTTTGATTCCGTTTAGATTCATAATTTTCCATGGCCCCTCCTTTGACTGAAATCTGAATATGTTTTTGTGTTTTTTAATTATTAAAGAGCTTAATAAGATAATTTTTAATTTATACTTGATAATACTATATTACAAAACAATAAGTCAATAGTTTTAAAAACCAATCGGGTTTTTTTGTTTATTTTGAGTTTTGAGGTATAATTTGAACAGAGTAAAAATTAAATAAGGAAATTAATTATGAAATGTTCAGATTGTCAAAGTGAATTAAAACAAATTGATTACCGAGGAATTAAAATAAATGAATGTGAAAATTGCAAGGGGAGATGGTTTAACAAAGAGGAATTAAGAAAAGCAAAAGACAAGACAGATGATGATTTGAGATGGCTGGATTTTGATCCTTTTGGAGAAGAAGGCAAATCAAAAGTTGCGAAACGAGGCAAAAAATGTCCAGAATGTTCAGAGGAAATGGATACTTTAACTTATAATGATTCAAAGGTGAAAATAGACAAATGCCCAAAGTGTGAAGGTGTCTGGCTGGATCATGGAGAATTTGAAAAGATCATTAAATATTTAGAAAAGATAATTATAACAGAATCTTCATCTGAATATGCAAAAGATGTATTAAAACAGTTTTTGGAAATTGCCACTGGTTCAGAAAGCAAAGCGTCAGAAGTTAAAGATTTTCTGGTTGTGTTGAAACTTTTGGAACAAAGAACAGCTGCTGAAAATCCAAAGATTGCAAATTTGCTGAATAAGATATATCAATATTCACCTTTTAAATAGAAAATTATTTTCTTATAAGATTAATTATAACCTCGAAATCTTTCGGGGTTTTTTGTATATTGAAATAAACTCTTGACAAAGTTTTTAGAAGTAATAATATTAAATTAAATAACAAATCCCCATACCCTGGTTGGGGGATAAGAAGGATTAATAAAATGAAGGAAGAAACTAAAAAAGAGACAACAAGAAGATTAAAGATTATAGAAGGACATTTGAAAAAAGTTCGAAAAATGGTGGAAGATGATCAATATTGTATTGATATTTTAAATCAATCTTTGGCAGTGCAGAATTCTTTAAAGAAGGTTGATGAAATTGTCTTGGAAGGTCATCTTCAAAGTTGTGTTAAAGAAGCAATGAAAAACAATCATAATTCTAAAGAAGCGATTGAAGAACTTTTAAAAGTTTTTAAAAGAAGTAAATAAATATTATAATATTAATAACTTAGAATGAGGGTAAAATGAAATCAAAAATAACTTTAGCAATTGGTGGGATAGTTTTTTTGGGTTTTGTTGTTTTGGGGGGAATATGGGCTTCAAAAGTTTCACAAAATAAAAATCTTCCTGTTCAAGAAGACAGTCAGGATTCTTCTGATTCAACTGCTGGAACATCACAATCATCTTCGGAAATTAAGTCTTTAAAAGCTCAAAATGGACAAGTTAGTCTGGATGCTTCTGAAATTTCTGATGCCGCCAAATTTTATTCATTTAATTCTGACAATGCGGATATTAAATTTTTTGTATTAAAAAGCAGTGATGGTAAAATTAGAGCAGCATTTGATGCCTGTCAAGTTTGTTATTCCAGAAAATTGGGATATGAACAAGATGGTGATCAAATGATTTGTAAAAATTGCGGCAATATATTTCCAGCAATTAAAATATCTGAAGAAAAAGGCGGTTGTAATCCAGTGCCAATCAGCAATGATCTTAAGATTGAAAATGATAAAATAACTTTAAATGTTGCTGACATTGAAACAGGTTTGGTTTTATTTCAATAAAAGGAGGTTAAGTGGACCTTCCGTTAATATTCTTGACTGGTCTCCTGACATCTTTTCATTGTGTATCAATGTGTGGAGGACTGGTACTTTCTTATACAGTATCCAAAAAACAAAAGGATCTTTGTGAAGAAGCTCCCAAAAAGGCGGAGTTTTTTCCCCATTTTGTTTATAATGGTGCGAAAATTATTTCCTATACAGTAGTAGGTGCTTTGTTTGGCGCATTAGGATCTTTTTTAAATTTTGGAGGAATTAGAGGATATGTGGCAATTGCAGCAGGAATTTTTATGCTGGTTTTGGCATTAAATTTGTTGGGATTCAGTTGGTTTAAAAAAATATCTTTTCGAATGCCCAAATTTTTAGGAAATTTAACTTATAAATTAAGTTCAAATCCCCATTCTGGCCCTTTGACTTTAGGACTTTTAACCGGTTTTATGCCCTGTGGACCTTTGCAGGCTATGCAGCTTTATGCTGCAGGAACAGGAAGTGCTTCAAGAGGAGCACTGGTGATGTTTATATTTGCTTTGGGGACAGTTCCTTTGATGTTTTCTTTTGGCAGCTTTGCTTCTTTATTGAAACACTCTTTCAGAAAAAAAATCTTGAAGTTTGCTGCTATTGTTGTTTTAATCCTAGGTTTTATAATATTAAACAGAGGATTAATGGTTGTTGGTTTTAAATATAATGCTTTTAACGCCTATGATTATTTTATTTCTTCAGAATCAGGCGAGAGCCATATTGATCCTGTTTGCGGAATGACTGTGACGTCTGATAAATTTACAGCTGAAATTGATGGAGTAAAATATTATTTTTGTGTGAAAGAATGCCGGGATTTTTATATTGCCCAAGCAAAATCAGATGGTAAAAAGATAGAGAAATAGTATAATTTAAGCGCAGCGAGAATTAAGTTATAATTTAAACGAAGTGAAAATTAAACCATAATTCAAACAAAGTGAGAATTAAACCATAATTTAAACGAAGTGAAAATTAAACCATAATTTAAGCGTAGCGAGAATTAAGTTATAATTTAAACGAAGCGAGAATTAAACCATAATTTATATAAGGAAGTTTTATGCAGAAGAAAATTTTTAAAATTTCGGGTATGCATTGTGCTTCTTGTGCTATAAAAATTGAACAAAAATTGAAAAATACTGAAGGTGTCAAAAATGCCAATGTCAATTATGCTTCTGAAAAAGCAGTTGTTGAATTTAATCCTGAAAATTTTGATGGAGAAAAGATTAAAAAGGTTATAAAAGGTTTAGGCTATGAAGTTATTGATTCTGGAGCAAATGTTCGAAATGAGCAAGAAGAAAGTATGATTGATGGAGAAGAAAATCATGAGGTTGCTGAAGCAAAAAAAGCCAAAAGAAAAGTTCTTTCGGCTTGGGGATTTACAATACCCATAATATTTATTATGATCTTGAGTATGTTTTTTGGAATCCACATCCCTTTTGGTGAGTGGATTATTTTTATTTTGGCTGCTCCTGTAATTTTCTGGACTGGATCAAGAACTTATGTAAGTGCTTTAAAATCCATTATGCATTTTACCGCCAACATGGATGTTTTGATATTTTTGGGCACTTTTGTTGCTTATCTTACTTTCCCATTAAAAATAATAATACCCTTGGAATCCTATGCTGGGGTGGCTGCAATGATTATGTCTTTTCATTTAACCGGTAAATATTTGGAAGCTCAAGCCAAAGGAAAAACTTCTTCTGCCATCAGAAAACTTTTGGAACTTGGAGCAAAAACTGCTCGAATTAAACAAGAGGGAAAAGAAGTAGATATTCCTATTGAAAAAGTGAAAGTAGGGGATATTATGGTGATTCGTCCTGGTGAAAAGATTCCTACTGATGGCGTGATAACAGAAGGGGAAAGTGCTGTTGATGAATCTATGGCAACGGGCGAATCAATGCCAAAAAATAAAAAAGTAGGTGATGAAGTAATTGGCGCAACAATTAATAAACAGGGACTTTTGGAAATCAAAGCTGCCAAAGTTGGCAAAGATACTTTTTTATCTCAAATGATCAAAATGGTTGAGGAAGCCCAGGGGTCAAAAGTTCCCATTCAAGAATTTGCTGATAAGATAACTGCATATTTTGTTCCTGCTGTTTTAATTTTGTCAATTTTAACTTTTATACTTTGGAATATTTTTCCAGAGTTTTTTATTTCGATTGTAAAGTGGGCGAGTACTTTTATCCCTTGGGTAAATCCAAATTTAAGTATAATTTCATTGGCAATATATGCTACAGTGGCTGTTTTGGTGATTTCCTGCCCTTGTGCTTTGGGATTGGCGACTCCAACAGCCTTGATGGTTGGAAGTGGTATTGGAGCATCAAATGGAGTGTTATTCAGATCAGGAGAGGCTATCCAAACTTTGAAAGATGTTCATACTATAGTTTTTGACAAAACAGGCACAATAACAAAAGGTGAAGCAGAAGTTACAGATATAATTAAAAGTCAACAATCGGCGACAGGCGATAAGGAATTATTATATTTGGCTGGTTCGTTGGAAACTGGTTCAGAACATTCTTTGGCGGAATCTATAATTGAAAAGGCAAAAAAAGAAAAAATTACATTGGATAAAGTGTATAATTTTCAAGCTATAACAGGCAAGGGTGCAAAGGGAACAGTTGATGGCAAAGAAATAATAATTGGAAATCAGAAGTTGATGGAGGATTATAAAGTAAGTTATAATAATTTTGAAAAAGATTTAGATAGGTTGGAACATGGGGGAAAAACTACAATGTTAATTGCTTTGAAAGAAGGGGAGTCATTTAATTTACTTGGAATAATAGCTGTAGCTGATACTTTAAAAAAACATTCCAGAATAGCTATTACAGAGTTGAATAATATGGGGTATGAGACAATTATAATTACAGGTGATAATAAAAAGACAGGAAGATCAATAGCTGAAATAGTAGGAATAGACAAAGTCTTGGCTAATGTTTTACCTGGAGGAAAAGTGGAAGAGATAAAACGTCTGCAGGATAAGGTAGGAAAAGTGGCTATGGTGGGTGATGGGATAAATGATGCTCCAGCTTTAAAACAGGCAGATGTGGGAATTGCCATAGGTACAGGAACTGATATTGCTATTGAATCTTCAGATGTAACTTTGGTTTCTGGAGACCTGATGTCAGTGGTTAAAGCTGCAAAATTGTCTCGTGCTACATTTAGAAAAATTAAACAGAATCTTTTTTGGGCTTTTTTCTATAATATGATTGCCATTCCCATTGCTTTTTTGGGTCTTTTGCATCCAGTTATTGCCGAAATTGCCATGGCCGCAAGTTCTATAAATGTAGTGACAAATTCTTTAAGGTTGAAGAAAATTAAGTTATGATTAAGTTGATAAGTTTTAAGTTTATAAGGTGTTAAGGATTAGTATGGAATTTGATGAAGTTATAAAAAACAGAAGGTGTGTTCGCAGATTTGATTCCAAAAAAGAAGTGACTGATAAGCAAATAAAAGAAATTTTAAAGGCAGGGACATTGGCTCCTTCTGAAGGAAATGTTCAGCCTTGGCATTTTGTTGTTGTAAAAAATGATGGAATAAAATTAAGATTAACAGAAGCTGCTTTGGGGCAGTCTTTTATTATGCAAGCATTTGCAGTTATTGTGGTGTGTATAGATTTAGATCTTGCTCATTCAAAATATGCAGAACGAGGAATTGAACTTTATTCCAAACAGTCAACAGCTGCAGCTTGTGAAAATATGTTTTTGAAAGCTACAGAACAAGGTTTGGGTGCTTGCTGGGTGGGGGCTTTTGATGAAAAAGAAATAAAAAGAATATTAAAATTAGAAGAAAAATTTCAACCAGTGATAATAATGCCTATCGGATATCCGGCAGAATCACCAACTCTCCCAGAAAGAAAATCTGTTGATGAAGTGACAGAATGGAAAGATTAATATGAGTATTTTTAAATTAAGATATTGCATGTGAGGTAAATTATGTTAACTGATGTAATTATTTATGGTCTTTTAGCTGGAGCCGCTACAATGATTGGAGTAGGAATATTATTGATGTGGGAAGAGTGGGCTCGTAAAAACTCCATTATTTTTATCTCTTTGGCGGCAGGAATTTTGCTTTCTGTTGCTTTTTTACATATTCTTCCAGAAGCAGTAAAGCTTTCAGATTCTGCTTTTTTATTTGTGATTTTAGGTTTTTTAATATTTTATCTTTTAGAACAAAATATTATGCTTCATTCTTGTGTGGAAGGTGAGTGTACTGAACATACTTTTAGTATGATTTCTTTATCAGGATTAACCATTCATTCATTTTTGGATGGACTGGCTATTGGAGTGGGGTTTGGAGTAAATTATGCACTTGGTATTACTGCTGCTGTTGGGATATTATTTCATGAATTTCCTGAAGGAATTACTGTTATATCTATTCTTTTCCATGCAAAAATAGAAAGAAAGAAAGCTATTTTTTATTCTTTTATAGTTGCAGTTGCCACTCCTCTAGGTGCTATTTTAACTTTTTTGTTTATCAAAAATATTCCCTCAGCGATTTTAGGAAATCTTTTGGCTTTGTCTGTAGGTTCTTTTATTTATATTGCTGCATCAGATCTTGTTCCCCAGACTCATAAAAAATTTCAATGGTTGAATATATTTGCTTTTGTTTTTGGGATTGCATTTATGTATTTAATTAAGATTTGTCTATAGATAAAAGATAATGTAAATAGTTAAAAAATTGGTCTTCTTGGCCATTTTTTAGTTGTTTTTGAGCGTGACCTTCTGAAGGTGTCGTGGTAGAATAGGATTATAAGGGTTTAAAATGTCAGAAGAAAAATTTGCAAAATTAAGAAAAAAAATGGTGGAAACACAACTTAAACCACGGGGGATCAATGATCCCAGAGTGTTAAAAGCAATGGAAAAAGTTCCTCGTGAAGAGTTTGTTTCAGATAAAAATAAAGATCTTTCATATGAAGATCATCCTTTGCCTATAGAATGTGAACAAACTATTTCCCAGCCATTTACAGTTGCTATGATGACTCAGCTTTTAAAACTTTCTGGTTTAGAGAAAATATTGGAAGTTGGTACAGGTTCGGGGTATCAGGCTGCTGTTTTAGCTGAATTAGCAAAAGAAGTATATACAATTGAATCATATAAAGATTTGGCAGAAAATGCAGAAAAAGTTTTAAAGAAACTAGATTATAAAAATATAAAGGTTTCAGCAGGAGATGGAACATGTGGGTTTAAAAAGTTTGCTCCTTTTGATGGAATTATAGTGACGGCTGGGGCACCACAGACACCCAAACCTTTAATTGACCAATTGGCAGAAGGCGGTCGATTGGTTATTCCACAAGGCGGTAGATATTTGCAGATAATGAAAAGAATTACTAAAAAAGGTTCTAAGATAATTACAGAAGATTTTGGGGGATATCGTTTTGTCCCTTTAATAGGAAAGTGTGGTTGGAAAAAATAAAGGAGAATTTATGTCAAAAATAAAAATGAAATTGGCAATATTTTTGGGAAAAACCTCTGCTTTTATAAGCAGACATTTTGGTTTTGGCAGAGGTTCTAATTTTCCTGGAAGAGTAGCTTTACGTGTTGATTCAAAAATTGTTGATAAAATAACCAATAATATTAAAAAAGATTCAATATTAATTACCGGTACAAATGGCAAAACAACTACTTCTCGAATGATTTCATCTATTATTAAATGTACGGGCTTGGTTAGAATCCATAATAGTTTTGGAGCTAATCTAATTACTGGAGTTGCTTCCACTTTGGTTCAGCATTCAGATTACAAAGGGTATACTGGAGCTGATTTGGGTCTTTTTGAGATTGATGAGGCAACCTTGCGTTTGGCTATTCCGGAAATTAATCCCAAATATATTCTTTTCACCAATATTTTCAGAGATCAATTAGATAGATATGGAGAAGTAAATAAAATTGTTGAAATGTGGAAAAAATGCTTGAAAGATACTTCTTCTGACACCAAAATTTTATTAAACAGTGATGATCCTGGAGTGGCAGCTTTGGGAAAGAACTTGGATAGAGAGGTTACATATTATGGTGTAGAAGACAAGAGTTTTAAATTAGATGAGGTGGAACATGCTTCTGATTCCATCCGCTGTCCAAAATGCGGTTTAAATTTTCAATATGATGCTGTTTTCTATTCTCACTTGGGCCATTTTTCTTGCCCCCAATGTGATTTTTCCCGACCTGAACCTCAAATCTATGCTTCTAGAATTGAATCATTGGATTCTGCTGGGAATAAGATTCATATTGTTACACCAATTGGTGATTTTCAGGTGACCATCTCTTTGCCAGGGTTTTATAATATTTATAATGCTTTGGCAGCCACAACAGCCGCTTTGGCTTTAGGATTTGATTTGCAGACAATCAAAAAAGGGTTGGAGGTTTTTTCTTCTGTTTTTGGCCGTCAGGAGCAGATTCAAATAAATGGTAAAAAATTGCTGATGATTTTGGTTAAAAATCCTGCGGGATTTAATGAAGTTTTGCGCACATTTTCCAAAGAGGGAAAACCACAAAATCTGATTCTGGCTTTGAATGATAAAATAGCTGATGGCAGAGATGTTTCTTGGATTTGGGATGTTGATTTTGAGGTTTTAGCAAAAGGAGATAATTATATTGTGGTGTGCGGCATTCGGGCAGAAGATATGGCTTTACGATTGAAATATGCTGGTGTTGATACAAAAAAAATTCATTTGGAAAAAGATTATAAAAAAGCTTTGGATAAGGTTTTATCTCAATGCAAGGAAGGGGAGACTGTAAATGTCTATCCATCATATACGACGATGTTGGAAATGAGAAAGGTTATTGAGGATTCAGGGCATGTATCGAAGTATGTAGAATAGTAGTTACAAATTATAAATGTCTCACCTACGATGAGTAGATTAAGCAAAATCCAAATAACAAATAAATCTCTCGCTTATAGCGAGTAGACTAAGCAAATTGCAAATCACAAAATAGTTTGGAATTTGATGCTTGGGAATTGTTTGTGATTTGATATTTGGTGCTTGTTATTTTATAAAATTATTGAGATTTACTTTTAATTCAAAAATAAAATTTACTACAAAAGGAGAAATTTATAATGAAAGTTAATATTGGTTGGCTCTATTCCGATTTGATGAATATTTATGGGGATAGAGGAAATATAGTAACTTTGGAAAACCGCTGTAGGTGGCGGGGCATTGATGTCCAAGTAAAAAAGATTACAATAGGTGATCAATTTGCTCCAGATGAGTTTGATATTCTATTTTTTGGAGGGGGTCAGGATAGAGAACAGGTTATAGTTGCTGAAGATTTAAAAAAAGGAATGGATAAAATTATAAAACAGGCTGTTGAAAATGGTGTGGTGATGTTAAATATTTGCGGTGGTTATCAACTTTTGGGTAAGTATTATTTATCTCCTGACAATGAAAAAATGCCGGGAATTGGTATTTTTGATATAGAAACCAAAGGCGGAGACAAAAGAATGATTGGAAATATTGTTATCCGAAGTGATGTATTGGGTGAAGAGAAAATTGTGGGATTTGAAAATCATGGAGGGAAAACATATCTTGGGGAAGGCATTAAACCTTTAGGGAAAGTCCTATCTGGTTATGGCAATAATGGAGAAGATAAAACAGAAGGAGCAGTCTATAAAAACACTTTTGGCACTTATCTACATGGTCCAATTTTGCCTAAGAATCCCCATTTTGCTGATTTATTAATCAAAAAAGCTTTAGAGCGAAAATACAAAAAGGTTGATTTAAAGCCTTTAGATGACAAATTAGAAAATCTAACTTATGGTTTTTTAGTTAATAAATTTTCTTAATAACTGTCCGCCACCCGACCTCGTACAAGCTCATACAAGTATATATAAAAAGAAATTATGCCTATAAGAGAATTAAATTTTACAAATGAATATTTATATCATATCTATAATAGGGGTGTTGATAAGAGAGATATATTTCTTGAAGATTCTGATTATTATCGTTTTCTTCATGATCTCTATGAATTTAATGACAAAAATCCTGTTCCAGCAGATTTTCGTCATAGTACTGTACGCCACCCGACCTCGTACAAGTTTGGTGAAAGAGAAAGGGAATTATTAGTAGAAATTATTTGTTTTGTATTAATGCCTAATCATTTTCATCTTATTTTAAGACAACTTCAAGATGAGGGTATTTCTCTTTTTATGAAAAAAATTGGTGGTTATTCTTGTTTTTTTAACCAGAAACATGAGCGCTCAGGCACTTTGTTTCAAGGACGATTTCAATCTGTTTTAATTGACTCTGATGAATATTTAATGCATCTTTCAAGATATATTCACTTAAATCCCTTAGATTTATTGGAAAAAGACTGGAAAGAAAAGGGAATAAAAAATAAAGATAAAGCTCAAGAATTTTTAAATAATTATTATTGGTCAAGCTATCTTGATTATATAGGAGAAAATAATTATCCTTCTTTAATTAATAAAAGACCTATTTTGGAATATTTTGACAATACTGTAAGATATAAGAAATTTATCGAAGAATATTCTTCCAAAGATTTAGAAAAAATTAAAGATTTTGTTTTTAAGATATAATTTTAAACTGTACGCCACCCGGCCTCGTACAAGTGGAATGAATATAATTATGATTTATAATGATTTAGTTTATGGAAAAATTAATATAAAAGAGCCAGTAATTTCAGAGCTTATAAATTCTGGTCCGGTTCAGAGATTGAAGAAAATAACTCAACATGGGCCCAGTGTTTATAATAAGCACTATAAGAAGAAAATTCTTACTAGATTTGAACATAGCTTAGGTGTTTATATATTGCTTAATAAATTGTCTACTTCAAAAGAAGAGCAAATTGCTGGTTTATTGCATGATATAGGGCATACAGTTTTTTCTCATACCATTGATTTTCTATTTCCTGAAGAAAATGGAGAATATGACAAAAAATATCACAGACAGTTAATTTTAAAATCTGAAGTACCTGGAATATTAAAAAAATATAAAATTAATCTTCAGAATGTTTTAGATGATACTAATTTTAGCGTTTTAGAAAAACCTTTGCCGGATCTTTGTGCTGATAGAATTGATTATTTTTTGAGAGATCCGCACTTGCCAGAATCTTTTGATAAGAAAAAAGTTTTATCTAATCTAGTTATTTTTGAAAATAAAATTGTTTTTAGTGACACTTCTGTTGCTTTATATTTTTCTGATCAATATCTTAGGATGCATGATTTATTTTGGGCGAATCCTTTGGATGAATTATTATATTTTATTATGGTTGATATTTTTAAGTTTACTCTAGATAAAAAAATTATTAAACATAAAGATTTATTTTTGACAGAAGAAGAATTTCTAGAAAAGATAAAAAATTTTAATAATAAAGAAATAAATAAAAAATTAAATCTGATAGAGAATTTAAATAAAAACCAAGTTAGGATTTCTAAAAGTAAAATTCCCAATAGTTATTTTATTAAGAGTTATATTCGTGTTATCGATCCTTTGGTTTTAATTGATAATAAGACAGAAAGATTGTCTAGTATTAATGAAAAATATAAAAAACATATAGCAGATTTTTATAAGGAAAAATCTAAAGCAAGATGGATTGGTTATGAAGAATAAAAAGAAAGTTGTTTGTGCGATGTCTGGGGGGATAGACAGCTCTGTGGCAGCAGCCCTACTTACTGAACAAGGATATGAAGTAGTAGGGATTTTTTGTTATTTCTGGTCTGATCCATCTTTGGGCATACCTTTACCTAATAAATGTTGCTCCCTGGATGCTCTAAAGGCTGCTAGGAGCGTTTCTTCAACATTAGGCATCCCTTTGCATACCCTAGACCTCAAAAGCCTGTTTAAAAAGGAAATAGTGGATTACTTTATTTCTGAATATAAAAACTGCCGGACACCAAATCCCTGTGTTATTTGTAATAAAAAGATTAAATTTGGGAGATTATTGAAAGAGGCTAAGAAGATTGGGGCTGATTTTTTGGCGACAGGACATTACACCCGCGTTTCGCGGGAAATTCCAAATATCAAATCTTCCGCTTACGCCAAGGCTTTGGCGGGCAGGCAAATTCCAAATATAAAATTGTTCAAAGGAATAGATGATGTAAAAGATCAGTCTTATTTTTTGTGGCAGTTGGATCAAAATCAATTGAAACATTTAATTTTCCCAATTGGTGAATATAAAAAAGACCAAGTGAGAAAATTGGCAAAGAAATTTAAACTCCCTGTTGTAAATCGACCGGAAAGTCAGGAAATTTGTTTTGTGCCTGGTGATGATTACAGAAAGTTTATAAAAAAATATGCTGAAGATTTTATTAAACCGGGAAAAATTATAGATCTGAAAGGAAATATTTTGGGTGAACATAAGGGCTTGCCTTATTATACAATTGGACAAAGGAAAGGATTGGAGATTGATGCAACAGACCCAGCCTATAATCCTTGGTATGTTGTAAATTTGAATTGTAAAAATAATGCTTTAATTGTCGGCAAGGACGAAGATTTATATACCAAAGAAGTAAATTTGGAAAATGTAAATTGGATTTCAGGAAATACGTCCAAAAAAGTAATCAAGTGTAAAGTTAAAATTAGATATGGGATGGAAGGACAACCTGCGGTTGTCAAACTACAAATTACAAATAACAAATCACAAATTATATTTAATGAACCACAGAGGGCGCCGACTCCTGGACAATCTGCTGTATTTTTCGCTGATGATGAGGTTTTAGGAGGAGGAGTGATATTTGGGAAATGAGGGGGTGAAAAAGTGAAGAAATTTAAAGCTGAAAAAATTATGGCTTGATAGAGCCAAAAAAAGCCTCTTGACAAATGATAAAATTTGAGTAATAATTAAAAGTCGCGGGGTTATAATGAGGGTGAATAATTTTTATGTTAAATTTAATAAATTTGAAGAAGAAAGGTTTGCTTATGATCTAAAATCATAGGTTGTCCTTTCTTTTTTAATAAAAGATTTTTAAAAATTGAATATCTCTGCGCTAGGAGAGTTTCATAATCTTTTTAAAGCTCTCCTAGTTGCCCCGCTTTTGCTTTTTAGTGCAACGATAGAAAAAGAGTAGGTGATTGAAATGCAAGAAAGTATTGAGACAATTGTCAAAAGAGTAGAATCTTTAAAAAAAGGTTCTTATATTAAGGATAGGAAAGAACTGCTTCCAAAGATTTTTGAAAGTTCTTCGCTGACCGAGTTTTTTGCTATTTTTCTTATCCGTCGGTATTTTATGGATAGGCAAAATAGGATCATTGTTTCAAAGCCAGTAAACCAAGAACTCCTTAAGATTAATAGAAAGAAACTTCTAGAACTTGATGACAGTATGGATAATGTATCAAAAAAGATCTTCAATAATGATGATATTCCAGCGTATGTTGTTGATAAAATTATAAGATTTGCCCGTGATACTGTAAATCCTGATACGATTGCGGCAAATTCCATATCGTCACATATTGAAGATCTTGAGGAGAAAATCAACAAAAAAACTCTTAAGAAAAAAGCTTCTTGAGGGAAATTCAAACAAAGAGGGGGCATTTTATTGAGGGGCATAAAAAAATAACTAAAATCGTTGCATGAAGCAAAAGCGGAAAGAGTGTAGTAGAAAAGTGATAGTTTATTAATGGAATCATAATTATCTTATAGATAATCCATTAATTACTTGATCTACTGCACTCTCTTTTTTTTTGTAAATTTTTACGAAATAATTTCTAAAATATTATTAATTGATATATTGACTTAAAGATTTATTTCTAATAAACTGAATATAGGGAATTAAGGAGGTGAGCAAATGGATATTTTGCTCACTTATTATTAATTTTGGGGTATAATAAAGTAAACAAATTATTTTTAAAACTTTGATATTTTATTAAAATAATAATATGAATTCATCTGAAATAAGAAAAAAATTTATAGAATTTTTTAAAGAAAAGGAGCATAAACAGATTCCCAGTGCTTCTTTGGTTCCTGAAGGTGATCCTACTGTTTTGTTTACCACAGCGGGAATGCATCCTTTAGTGCCTTATCTTTTGGGTCAAAAACATCCCCAAGGGAAAAAGCTTGTAAACTATCAAAAATGTCTGCGTACTGATGATATTGATGAAATTGGCGATACTGCTCATTTAACTTTTTTTGAAATGTTGGGGAATTGGTCTTTGGGGGACTATTTTAAAAAAGAAGCAATTGAATTTAGTTATGAATTTTTAACAGACAAAAAATGGCTGGGGCTTGATCCTAAAAGACTGTATATTAGTGTATTTAAAGGTGATAGGGATGCTCCAAAAGATGAAGAATCAGCAAAGATTTGGGGAAAACAAGGAATTCCAAAAAAGAGAATTTATTATTTAGGCAAAGAGGAAAATTGGTGGGGACCAGCAGGAGAATTTGGCCCTTGTGGTCCTTGTACAGAGATGTTTTATGACACAGGGCTTAAAAAGTGTAGTACTAAATGTCGACCTGGATGCAACTGTGGCAAATATGTGGAAGTTTGGAATGATGTATTTATGGAATATAATAAAATTAAAAGTGTAGAGTTGATGGCAATAAGGCATGGACATACTGATTGGAATGAAGAAAAGAGGATGATGGGTAGAAAAGATATCCCATTAAATAAAAATGGTTTAGAAAATGCCAAAAAATTAAAAAATTTTGTAAAGGAGTTTAATCCTGATGTTATAATAAGTTCTCCTCTTTCCAGAGCCAAGAAAACTGCAGAAATAGTATCAGAAAAGAAAAAAATGATTATTGATGATTTAGCTATAGAAAGATATTTGGCTGATTTTGAAGGTTTGACCATAGAAGAAATTTTTAAAAAATTTAAAAATACTCCATTTATTAAAAAAGGTGATATTAAATATTGGACTAAAATACCCAAAGGAGAGAATTTTTCTGAATTAAGAAAAAGAGCTTCTAAATTAGTGGACAAAATAGCAAAAAATTATAAAGGTAAAAAGGTTTTGTTGATTTCCCATGGAGATATATTGGATTCGGTTTATTCTGTAATTAACGATTTATCAGCAGAAGATGCTATATCTACCTATAAAGATAATCTTTCTCATCAAGTTTATAATCTATATTCATATGAGTCTTTAAAACAAAAAAATGTGGATACTGGAATGGGATTGGAAAGAGCGGCAATGGTTTTGCAAGACAAAGAGAGTGTTTTTGATACTGATTTGTTTTTGAATATTACTGAAAAAATTCAAGAATTAGCCCAAAAAGAAGATGTAAAATCAGTTAGAATAATTGCAGATCACTTACGGGCAATCACATTTGCTGTTGCTGATGGAGTTATTCCTTCTAATTTAGACAAAGGATATGTAATTAGACGTTTAATCAGAAGAACAATAAGATATGGCAAAATGTTGGGGATTGAGCAGAGTTTTTGTCGTGATATTGCTGAAGTTATAATTTCTGATTATAAAGATATTTATCCGGAATTAAAAAAGAATGAAAAGAAGATATTAGAGGAGATAAATAAAGAGGAAGAGAAGTTTTCAAAAAGTTTAAGAAAAGGACTTAGAAAGTTTGAGAAAGTTGTTCAAAATATTGAAGATAAAAAACAGAAAACTTTAAGTGGTAAAGAAACTTTTCACTTATATGATACTTATGGTTTTCCTCCAGAATTAACAGAGGAATTAGCCAAAGAAAAGGGTTTAAAGATTGATGAAAAGGGTTTTCAAGAGGCGTTTAAACAACATCAAGATTTATCTCGATCTGGGGCAAAGGATAAATTCAAAGGTGGGTTGGCTGATGCTCAAAAAGAAACTGTCAAACTTCATACTGCCACACATCTTTTGCAGCAGGCTTTAAGGGATGTTCTTGGGGATCATGTCAAGCAGGCAGGGTCAAATATAATTCCCCAAAGATTACGATTTGATTTTTCTCATCCTGACAAAATGACAGAAGAAGAAATTAAAAGAGTAGAAAAGATTATTAATGATAAAATAAAAGAAAAATCACCAGTTAAAGTAAAAGAAATGTCCTTTGATGATGCTGTAAAATCCGGCGCTTTGGCTGTTTATTCTAAAGATAAATATCCGGAGAAGGTTAAAGTTTATTCTGTGGGGGATTATAGTCGAGAGATCTGTGGCGGTCCGCATGTAAAAAATACTTCAGAGTTGGGAGAATTTAGGATTAAAAAAGAGGAATCATCATCAGCTGGAGTACGCAGGATTAAAGCAGTGTTAAAATAAATGTTGCCCCGAAGAAAATTTTCACTTCATTCAGATTTTTATGGGGTTCGAGATGAAGCGAAATCAAAGATTTCGATCATCTCAGAAAAATATATGGGATTAATTAAAAAGGTATTTAAAAGAAAAGAAAAAGATAAATATGTTGTTGCTTTAGATGTAGGAACTGAAGTTGTTAAGGCTTTGATTTTCAGAACAGAAGGTGATAAAGCAGAAGTTTTAGGTGTGGGTAGACAAAGACAAAAATTGACTGATATGCAGGCAGGTGCCGTGACTGATATAGCTGGAGTAGTTACGAATTGCAGTAAAGCCTTGGAGCGAGCAGAGGATATAGCTGGTGTTTCTCCACAGCAGGCTATTCTTGGAATTGCCGGAGAATTAGTTAAGGGAGCAACAACAACTGTTCATTATGAAAGAATAAATCCAAAGATAAAGATTGATATGGCAGAATTAAAAAATATTGTCCACAAAGTTCAGTGGAAAGCATTTGATCAAGTGCGTAAGCAGTTGGCTTGGGAAACAGGACATCCAGAAATTGATGTAAAATTAGTTAATGCTGCTGTTGTTGATGTGCGAATTGATGGATATCAAGTAACCAATCCTTTGGGTTTTCAGGGAAAAGATGTGCAGGTGGGAATATTTAATGCCTTTGCCCCTTTGGTGCACCTAGGTGCTTTGCAAACTATTGCTTCTGAATTGGATTTGGATTTAATTTCCATAGCTGCTGAACCTTATGCCGTTGCCAGATGTATGGGCAGTGAGGACAGTTCAGAATTTTCAGCCATATTTATTGATATAGGAGGGGGCACGACAGATGTAGGTGTGGTAAGAAATGGGGGAGTAGAAGGAACAAAAATGTTTGCTTTGGGGGGCCGGGCTTTTACAAAAAGATTAGCTTCTTCTCTGAATGTTCCTTTTGAAAAAGCAGAAAAAATAAAGATTGATTATTCCAAAGGGTTGCTTGCAGAAAATACAAAAAGAGGAATAGAACAAGCTCTCTCTTCTGATTGTCAAGTATGGCTTTCTGGAATAGAATTGACTTTAAGTGAATTTTCTAATATAGATTTACTTCCTTCAAAAATTTTACTTTGTGGAGGAGGAAGCGGCTTGCCGGAGATTAAAAAAGTCCTAAAAGACTCTTCCTGGACTCGCAAGTTACCTTTTGCCAGACAGCCAAAGGCTCGATTTATTAAACCAAGTGATATAACCAATATAATTGATAAAACAAAATTATTAGTTGATCATCAAGATATTACTCCAATGGCTTTGGTAAATATAGCTTTGGATTTGACTGAAAAAGAAGAACTCTTACCGTCTATTTTAAGAAGAGTTGTTAGAATAATGGGAACATAATATTAAGAGTACTAAAGTACTAAATTTCGGAGAAATTTATGGATAAAACTATCTATTTGGAGGCAGATGAAGAAATTACTTCTGTTGTAGATAGGTTGAAAAAAATAAAAGAAGAAAAAATAGCTTTAGTTATTCCTAAGAGGGCTACTTTAATTGGCAGTATTGTCAATTTAAAATTGTTAAAAAAGCTGTCCCAAGAGTTAGGAAAAGAAGTTTCTATTGTTACTATAGATAAAATAGGCAGAAATTTAGCTTCCCAAGTAGGATTCACTGTATATAAGAAGATAGACGGAAAAGAGGTGCCTACTGAGGTTTCTTCGCCTCCTAAAGTCACACCAGAGATTTCTTATATTAAAAAAGATATTGAAGAACCGCAAAAAATGGATATAGAAAAAAAACCTTTAATTGACAGAGAAGAAAAAGAATCTAAGATTAAACCAAGAATAAATGAAATTAAAGAAAAAATTTCAAAATCTTTACCTGATAAAATGAAAAGAACTCAGGATAAAGCTCCTGCACCCTTCGGCGGAGCTCAGGATAAACCTATTCTTAAAAAGAAAAAAAGAAGAAGACCAGTTGTCCTGCCTTCTTTTAATAAAAAATTCCTGATTATTTTTATTATTTTAAGTCTATCAATTTTAGGTATAGTAGGTTTTTTAATTTTACCTCGTGTTAATATCACAATCTATCCTAAGGTGGAAATTCTTCCTTATGATTTAGATTTAACAGTGGGAAGCAGTATAAAAGAAACAAATTATGAAGGCAGCACTATTCCTGGAGATATTATTTATACAGAAAAAGAGGAAACTAGAGAATTTACAGCGACAGGTAAGAAAGATGTTGGAGAAAAATCAAGTGGTTCTGTAATTATTAAGAATGAATGGGATTCAAATCCTCAAGAATTGGTTGTAAATACAAGGTTTCTTTCTTCAGACGGCAAATTATTCAGGTCTACAAGTGGGGTAACAGTTCCAGGAACAACAGTTCATGAAGGCCAGCCAATAGCCGGTACAGCTTCAGTTTCTGTTGTTGCTGACCAGCCAGGCGAAGAATATAATATTGGTTCTTCAAACTTTGTTATTCCTGGACTTCCTGCTGCCAAACAAGAAAAAATATATGCTATAAGTGATTCTAATATGACTGGTGGATTTTCCAAACAAGTTACTATAGTTTCTCAAAATGATTTAAATACAGCCCAGGATGCAATTTCTAATGATCTTTTTACTTCTGCTGAGGTAGAATCGAGAGAAAAAGTGGATAATAAAATAATATTAGACGAAGCAATTTTTAAAGAAATTGTTGAAAATTCACCAAGTGTTCAAGCAGGAGCAGAAGGTGAGAATTTTAATTTAAAAATAAAGGTAAAAGTGCAAATTATGGTTTTTTCTGAAGATAATTTAAAGGATATATCTTCTTCCAAGCTTATTACTATATTACCTCAAGATAAAGAATTAGTTTATGACGGGAAAAATGACATTTCTTATAAAATAGTAAGTGTAGATTTTTCTTCGGGAATAATGATTCTAAAAACTCATATTGATGGATTGGTGTCTTCTCAAATTAAACAGGATGAATTAAAACAAGGGTTGGTGAACAAAACCCAACAACAAGCAGAGGAGTATTTAAAAGATTTAGATAGATTTGAAAAAGTTATAGTTAATCTTTGGCCTTCTTGGGTAAAAAAAGTACCAACAAGAAAAAGCAATATAAAATTTGATATTCAAACAGAAAAACCTTCAGAGATTAAAGAAGTCCAGCCAGAAGAAAAAACAGCAGAATGAAATTATAATTACAAAGGAGTTAATAATGAATAAAATTCTTGGTTTAGATTTTGGAGAAAAGAAAATAGGTGTAGCTATTTCAGATGAAATAGGAATGTTAGCAAGACCTCTTTTGACTATAAACGCAAAAAAGGAAGCACTTGGTGAAATTAAAAAAGTTTGTGAGGAAAATCAAATAAAAGAGATTATAATAGGTATGCCAAAAACATTAAAAGGTGAATTGGGCCCTCAAGCGCAAAAGGTTGTACAATTTAAAGATGAGTTAAAAGAAAAAATTGACATTCCTGTTACCTTTGAGGATGAAAGATTAACCTCAAAAATGGTGGAAAAGATGTTAATTAAAGAAGGGGTAGGCAGAGAAAAAAGAAATAAGATAATTGATCAATTATCCGCCAGAGCTATTTTACAAAGTTACTTAGATAAAAATTATAAAGAAGGGAGTGTATGAAAGGAAAAAAAATTTGTTTGATTATATTTATTATTTTTTTTGCTATAATTTCAACAGGAGCCATAGGAGGTTATTTATTCGCAAAAAGACAACTTGCTACACCTATATCGCAAAATGATGATGAAGTTCTTTTTGAGGTTTCAGAAGGAGATGGAGTAGCAGAAATTGCAAATGATTTAGAAAAAGCTGGGCTTATAAAATATCCTTGGCTTTTTATTGGTTATAATAAATATGAAAAAACAGCAAATAATTTAAAAGCAGGAAAATACATACTTAGAGCCAATATGACAATTCCTGAAATATCCAATATGATGTTTATTGGCAGTATAGGGGAATGGCTGGTGACTTTTCCTGAAGGATTTAAAATTAAAGAAATTGCCCAAAGATTATCAGATAAGGGTATAGTAGATTATGATGATTTTATAAATGAAGTAGAAAATGGAAAATTTGAATATGAATTTTTATCTGATAGATCAGAAGGTGTAGGATTAGAAGGTTTTCTTTTTCCAGATACTTATAATTTCTCTTTAGGTGTTACATCTCGCGAGATTATTAATAAAATGCTCTCTAATTTTGATGATAAGTTAACCTCTCAAATGAGAGAGGATATAAAAAACAAAGGTTTAACTATTCATGAAACAGTGATTTTTTCTTCTATAATTGAAAAGGAAGTTGCAAAAGATGAAGACAGAAAAATAGTATCTGATATTTTTTATGGAAGATTGAATTTAGACTATCCTTTGGAATCTTGTGCCACAGTGGAGTATATTTTAGGTGAAAATAAAGAAAGATTGAGTTATGAAGATACTCGAATAGAGTCTCCTTATAATACATATTTAAATTCTGGTCTTCCTGCAGGACCCATTTGCAATCCTGGAATTTCTTCGATAGAAGCTGTGATATATCCAATTTCAACTGATTACTTCTACTTTTTTTCCACTCCGGATGATCAGATAATTTACAGCAAAACTTTTGAAGAACACCAAATAAATCAGCAGAAGTATTTGGAGTAAATATTGAATATAGCTTGTTTGTTGTCTGAAAAATGGCTTTCTGAAGCCATTTTTTCTTTTTATTTGACTTTTAATATTTGATATAATATAGTTAAATATCCTAGAAAAATTTAGGAAAAATTAATGCAATTTAACAATTTAAGGAGATGAGCAGGATGGACTTATATATTGAGGTTGTAGATAAACCAACAAAAAAAGTTTTGGAAACAGTAAACAAGTTACTCCCACAATTATCAAAAAGATCTGAAGAAATTACTTTATCGGATTTAGAAGAAATTCTTGACCAGCCACAATTCTATCTTTTTTTGGCTTATTGTGATGGAAATATTGTTGGTATGGCAACATTTTTTTTCCAAAAAACATTCACAAAGCCGCAAGGTTTTGGGCATGTCGAAGATGTGGTTGTTGATAATAATTATCGCAACAGAGGTGTTGGAACTGCAATAATTAAAAAGCTATGTAATTATGCAAGTATTTTCAAATTAAATAGAATTGAATTAACCAGCAATTCCAAACGAAAAACAGCTAATAGGGTTTATCAGAAATCAGGTTTTAAGAAACGAGAGACTAATGTATATGTATTTAAACTTTAGAGAAGATGTTTTGTACTTTAAGAGGTGAATTAAAATGAAAGAAGAAATACAACATTTGGAATTTGTTAATCCTGATTGTTGTAAGGAAAAAATTGAAAAAGGAATGATTTATACGCTTGCCTATATACATACAACTATTAATCAGCAGGAAGTTCCCAAGTTTTTAGGGTTGGGCAATGATTGGACAAGAAATATAACAGCAATTCCTCCTTTGGCAGTTTTTAAAGATCTAAGAACAAGTGAGGAATTTTTTGGGAAAGATATTTCAAAATTAGGAGTTATTGGAAGATTTTTTTATCCTGAAGGAAAACTTAAAATAGGTGATAGGATTAAAGTACTTTATTTTTGTTCAAAGTGTGATGGATGGGGGAGAATAAAGAAAAAAAAATTCTTTATTTCCTGGAAAGGAAAGTGTAAATGTATTCCACAAAAATCTTAAAAAGGGGTGAAAAGAGATGAAGCGGTTAAGGAAAATCCTGTGATGAATGGCAATAATAAATCTTGAAAAGGAGATGTTATCGTGGATTCACAAGATGTGCAGGCAAAAGATGAAGTGCAGGTAGAGACTAGATATAAAGGTGTTAGAGGTTGGTTACTTTTGTTATGTGTTATTTTGACAATATTTACCCCTTTATCTACGTTTTTTAATCTTTCATATGGTTATGGTCAGGTAAGTCCTTACTTTGATTTATATCCAGGTCTATTAGCCGTCAGTATTATTGATATTCTTTTAAGTTCTGGATTGATAATTTTCAGTTTCTATGCGGGAATATCTCTTTGGAGAATTAAACCAAATGCAGTTGGGACAATAAAAAGTTTTATGCTTTATTTATTAGTATATTCAATACTAGTATTTTTTCTTCCATTTATAGCTGGTCTTTCATCTGGTGATACTCAAATTATGTTTGAAAGTATTTTAGGAAATTCAGTTCGTATGTGGGTTTGGTTAGCAATATGGTATAATTTTATAAATCGTTCCAAAAGAGTAAAGGCTACCTATGAAATTTAAAGATTAAATTTTGTTTTTGATAGAACTTCACATATTAAAATAGAACAAATTATTAAGAGCTCCTTACTTAAATTGACATTATGTTAATTTAAAGGGAGCTCTTTTTCTTTTTATATGGAGATAAATCCAGATTTTTATTAAAAATTTAATAAAAAACAGCTAGAAACCTTCAAAATTGTAATTCTAGTTTGTGGCGTTTTCCTGCCCTAAACCGCTATTTTTTATAAAAAACTTGACAAATATATTGTGTGTGTTAAATTATACAACTGTAAATTAAAAAATACAGTTTTTGATATTTTTTGTTGTAAATTAAAGTTTTTAAACTATTTTATATAAGATTAAAATATGGGGTGTAAAGGAGGTTGGTATTCTAAGGAGAAAAGTTAATTACTCATCTTTTGTGAAAAACTTTTCCAAAATCAAAAAGAAAACTACCAACAAATCAAAAAGACTTTTAAAAATAATCAAAAAAACAACTCTACTTTCAAAACCAAAATTTAAGAAAAAATTTCATTCAACTTATCTTTTTATAGATAATTTTAAACTTAATATAAAAGATGTACTTTCAAAGCCAAGTACTTACCTTAGCCATATTGCAATGCTAGGGTTGATGTTATTTGTCTGTTTTGCTGGTGCAGTTTTTGAAAAGAATACCCGATTAGGGGTTTCTTATGCACAAACAGGAGAACAAATTCAACAAGAAGGTCAAGTTCTTGGAGTTAAAACAGAAACTAAGCTGGCAGATTCTCTTATTCAAAAAGAAAGCATTTCTGAAACCAGAATTTCTAATGGAGCAGATATAGAAGATCCAGAGGCAGTAAAGATAGTAGAGGAAGTTCCAATAGCTGGATTTCAAGAAGATTACATTGAACCTAAAGAAACTAGTTCTTTGCCTTTGGCCACAACAACAGATGATTTTTTAATTAAACCAGCTATTTGTATAACTGAAATTCCTGAACGTAATCGAGAGGGAATGATTAATTATACAGTTGAAAATAGTGATACTCTTTCATCAATTGCTTTACAATTTAAATTACATACTAATACTATTAGATGGGCAAATAATTTAGAAGATGTTAATTTAGTTAAACCAGGACAAGTACTCACTATTCTACCAATGGATGGAATCTGTCACTGGGTTTCTGAAGGTGAAACTTTGCAAGGAATTGTTGATAAATATGAAGCAGATATAAATAAAATAATTGAATATAACGAACTTGAAGATGGCAAGATTTGTGTTGGACAATGTTTAATGGTGCCTGACGGAAAAATGTATGAAGTTGAACCAGAACCAGAACCAGAATCTTCTAATACTAGTTTGGCTTCTTCATCAGGCAGTACTTCAACAGGATATTCTTACCCAAGAGCTTCTTATGGCACAAGCCGTTTCCCTTATGGTTATTGTACATGGTATGTAGCAAGTCGTAGAAATGTAGGTTGGATGGGAAATGCAGGTGATTGGCTGTATAATGCTCGTTCTGCTGGTTATTCCACTGGATATTCTCCTAGCGCTGGATCTATTATGGTCACTGCAGAAAGCGGTTGGGGGCATGTAGCTTATGTAGAATCTATTGGAAACGGTACAGTAACTGTTTCAGAGATGAATTATGCTGGCTGGGGAGTGGTAAACTCTAGAACTCTTTCTACTTCTGCTGGGGTGATAAGAGGATACATATATTAAATTTAAAAATCAAAATGCAAGAGTGCAAAATTAAAGGAGCTTTAAGGCTCCTTTTTTGATATAATGAAATCAGATAATAATAACCAAATAAGATAAATTTCAAGCATCAAGCACCCTGCCTACCGGCAGGCAGGCAAATAACAAATAAATATCAAATATTAATAACCAAATAACAAACAGTTTTGAATTTGTAATTTGTTTAGTTTGCTCACTGTAAGTGAGAAAAATTGTAATTTATTTGTAATTTGAAATTTGTGATTTGAGATTTGAGGGAAAATTATGTTTAGTGATAAAGTAAAAATTAATATAAAAGCTGGTGATGGAGGAGATGGGCTGGTAAGTTTTAGACGAGAGAGATTTATAAGTAAAGGAGGGCCTGATGGGGGAGATGGTGGTAGAGGAGGAAGTATTTTTTTGAAAGTAGATCCGGAAATTTCCACTCTGTCTTCCTTTAATAGACTGAAGAAGATTATAGCTTCAAATGGTTTACGGGGAGGAAAAAAGAAAAAAAGGGGAAAATCTGGAAAAGATATGTTTTTTCCCATACCATGCGGCACTATGATTTATGATGATAGATCAGGAAAATTAGTTTATGATTTGATTGAAAAAGATGAAAAAATCTGTATAGCAAAAGGAGGAAAGGGAGGATTTGGTAATGCTCATTTTACAACATCCCGCAGACAAGCTCCGCAAATGGTTGAATTGGGTGAACCAGGGGAAGAAAAACAACTAAGATTAGAATTAAAGCTGGTTGCGGATGTTGGAATTATTGGCATTCCTAATTGCGGAAAATCTACTTTATTATCCAGGATTTCTAATGCTAAACCTAAGATTGCTTCTTACCCTTTTACAACTTTGGTTCCTAATCTAGGTGTTGTTAATATTGATGATTTTAGCTTTGTAGCTTGTGATATACCTGGATTGATAGATGGGGCATATCAAGGGAAAGGTCTAGGGGATGAATTTTTACGGCATATTGAAAGATGTCGTATATTGATTCATCTTTTGGATTTAACTCAAGATAATCTCAAAAAAGATTATCGAAAAATTAATCAAGAATTAAAATTATTTAATCCTTTATTGGCTTCTAAACTGCAAATTTTAGCTGTGAATAAGATTGATGTATATGGCGAAAATTGGAAGGAAGAAGTTGAAAAAAGATGGACAGATAAAAATCCTTCAATTAAAAAAGATGCTCTTTTTATTTCTGCAGTAACTGGAAAAGAGGTAGAGAAATTATTGTTTGAGGTGGTTAGACAATTAAAGAAATTACCCAAGAAACCGTTTGTAAGAGAGAAGATTAAAATATTTAGACCACATGAAGAACTTTTAAGGAATTTTGAAATTATAAATGGAAAGGATGGATTTATAGTTTCTGGTTTAAAAATAGAAAGAATTGCTTCTCAAACCGACATTGAAAATCCAGAAGCTTTGGCTAAATTCAAGATATTACTGGATAAATTAGAAATGGAAAATAAGCTTAAAGAAAAAGGAATTCAAAAAGGCAATAGGATAAGAATAGGTCGCAGAGTTGCCCGCTGGCAAGATGATCAGATTGTTTTTGTAGGGTAGGATTTATATTACCATTTGGGCACTTAGCTCAGGGGTAGAGCGCCTCGTTCACATCGAGGAGGTCGTAGGTTCAAATCCTACAGTGCCTACCATTCGACTCACTGTGTTCGCTCATGACAGGCCATTCGACTTACTGTGTTCGCTCATGGCAGACCATTCGACTTGCTTGTTCGCTCATGGCAGACCATTCGACTTGCTTGTTCGCTCATGGTAAACCAGGGGATATAGTATAACGGTAGTACGCGGCATTCGCACCCGCCTGCCATAGCTGGGGACATAGCTCAGAGGTAGAGCATCCCGTTCGCATCGGGAAGGTCGTGGGTTCAACTCCCACTGTCTCCACCAGCGGCGGGCAGGTTGACTAGTCGTGGGTTCGATTCCCGCCATCTCCATAATTAATCAGAAAGTATAATTAGTTTATGATTGAAAAATACCAATGGGAAAAATTTGATAATCCAAAACTGTCTTTATTAAAGAAAGAATATAATTTAGAAAAAGTTGTTAAAAAAGGGAAAGATGAATTTGAAAAACAACTGCTTCTAAAAAGTTGGATTTATAAAACTCTACCTCGTGGAAATCCAAAAAGGGATTATTCTGAATTATCAGCTTTTGAGATATTAAATGACGGTAAAAAAGGAAAAGAAATGTATTGTACACAGTTTGCTTTTACTTTCATGCAGTGTGCTGCATCTCTTGGTTGGTATTCCCGCAAATTAGCCGTTGATTTTAATCATAATTTAAAAGATGAGGGTAGACACCACGGGATTACTGATATTTGGTCTGACAAATTCAAGAAGTGGTATGTTGTTGATTCTCTTCATAATTTGCATTTTGAGAAGGATAATATTCCTCTTAATTCTTTGGAAATAAGAATAGAATATTTAAAAGACAAGGCAAAAGATGTTGAAGGTATAATTGGGAATTACCAAAAGATTATTACTTATAATTCAAACCAAGAAGGTTTTGATACGCCATCAAATTATTTTTGGTTTTTTATTTCCTTGAGAAACAATTTTTTTGAAAATCCTGGAATTTATAATACTAAAGCTTTATTGTGGGTTGATAATTATAATAAAGATAAGATTTGGTATATGTTTAAAGAAGATAAGTCAATCAAACATCCTATGTATAAGTCACAGTTTATAGAGACAAACAATAAGGCTTTTTGTTTCCCAGTTATGAATAAATAATTAAAACCGTATAAAAAATCAGCAACAAGTCAATTTCCTATTGACTTTTGTTTATTTTCGTAGTAATATTTATCCTTCACTGTTCTTTATAACTAAATATATTTTCCTCTAAGGGAGCAACTGAGAGATTGTAATTAGAGACCCGACCTCCAATAGTAAAAAAGAACTTTGGGGAGGTCGGGTCTCCCAAAGTCTTTATATTTTCTCAGTTGCTCCAATAGGGGAGCACAATCCTCCGAAAGGAAGGATGATATAATGAAAGGGGTGGAATGGCAATGAATAAGCCATCCATGGCACAAGGGAAGCAAATTTTTGATTTGCTCTCAAAAGCAGAAGCAACAGGTGATCAGGTGCAAAAACTGATCGAGAATGGAGATATTCTTCGAATGTTATTGGATGTTTCCAATCTCAAAGATGTTGACCGAAAGTCTCTTAGGAAGGTTTTGAAAGTTAATCCGTATATTTTGGAGGAAGTGGAGTCGAACTATAAATATCCTAGTAATTATCAACCTAAACTTGTAAGCAAACAATTAGCAATTTTTAAGCAATTCTATCCTAGACTGGATAGTAAAGGTGTGCAGGAACTGGATATTGAAATTAAAGATGGTTTTCCAATGGATCAAAGAGCCGAGATGTGGCAGGTTGTCCCGAAGCTTTCATCAATAGCCAAGATGTACAACATTAAAGATCCATATCACTCTGGCTATGGTTCATGTCTTAAAATAATGACTCTTTGTTTGGAATGTATTAATAACTTAAAAGTGGTAATTTCACATCCTCCCGATTGTGAATGTAAGTTACGCGATGGTTGTGAACATGCCTTTTACAAAAAACATATTCGACTTCGACCACATTCCAAAGTAACACTAAAGCGACTAGAGGAAAAAATAGATGGTGATTTTCTAATTTTTCCGATGCAGAGTGGCAAACTTTATGCTGGTCATTCAGTCCGGAATGCTCGATGGAAAATTGAGCATAATAATCAGTGGGCTTTGCCATCTTGGGTTGTTGGTTACCATCTTATGACACATTCGAAAAGACTTTCAACTGGAACCAAACTTTGGATTGATTGTCCAGGGGATGAATATTCTCCATTTGCTAATGAAAAGTTTTTTTACTCATTATATTTTAAATTTAATGTCAGGCTACAACTTGATAATTGTGATATTATGAGTATACCTGAAAAAATCTATGGTTCTGCTTCAGGTTTTTTCAAGTAATTATTTTTATAGCCTCATGGGGCAGAAATTTTTTATAAATTTCTGCCCTTTTTTTATTAAAACAGTTCTTGTTAGCTGGATTGATATGTAATATTATAGAATTACAACTTTTAAATTTTTGAGGTAATTTATGTCTGATTATAAATTTTGTCCAATGTGTAAAGCGGAATTAAAAACAAAATATGAAGAGGATAACAAACGTCTTTTCTGCCCAAAATGTAATTTTGTTTATTATAACAATTCCAGACCAACAGCCAGTGCTGTTATCACCGATGGTGACAAAGTCCTTTTATGCAGGCGGGATATAGAACCTTGTAAAAATTTTTGGGATTTACCTGGCGGTTTTTTAGAAGGTGGGGAACAAGATATTCAGGTTCAAAATTTATATAGAATGATTCAAAGTGAGGGAGAGATTGATTTTGGAAAAGAGTAAAGAATAATGAAGCCATTGAGAATTGGTTGAAATTTTAGTAAAATAGATTTAGTTCGGGGCTGTGGCGCAGTTGGTAGCGCGCTTGCGTGGCACGCAGGAGGTCAGGGGTTCAAATCCCCTCAGCTCCACGTCGAAGTTGTTCCACTATACATCCTGCTACCACAGGCTGTGCCGTTCCACAGACTTCTCCTCTTTCGACAAAATACTAAAGTATTTTATCGAGTGGAAAAAAACTTCTGACTCTCATAATTTTGCCAAGCAAAATTATTCTCAACTTCAGTGGCCTTCCTCCTCTTCCGTGAAAATGTCAAAGCCATTTTCACGGGCTAAAAAATACATTATTAGCAGGAAAATTATGCTGGATATTATAAAAAAAGAATTAAAAGAAATAAGAAAACAAAGAAGATTTAATATGCTTCTTATTAGTTTTATTATTTTATTGGTATTAGTAGTGGCAGGAATAATTGCTTATTATTTTTTCTTCCTTACTGAATAAAAATAATTATAGGTTGATAGAGGTCCATTCTCTATCAATAGTAATAAATTTATGTTGAATAAACAAAAAGAAATTATTTTAAATGTTCCTTTTTATTCCCAAATTTATGATATAAAAAAGAAAAACTGGCAAAATCGTGCTTGCGGGGTTGTTTGCTTAAAAATGATTGTCAGTTTTTATGATAAAAAATATAAATCCAAACCTGTAGAAGAATTTATTAAAAAAGGATTGGAGTTAAAAGCATATAAAAAAGGAGAAGGTTGGTATCACTTTGGACTGGCTAAAATTGCCAGAAAATGGGGGTTTCAAGGATGGTATAGAAAATGGATTTTGGCTGACAAAGACAAGAAAAATTGTAAAGAAAAAGGATTATCAAAAAAGGAAATTAATGAGATTGAAGAGCAACTTTTAAAAGAAGGAATTAATTCATTATATCAATCAATCAAAAATAGACATCCAGTTGTTGTTGCTGTACCGAAAAAATTTAAAAAAGGAGAATCAGGACATCTAGTGGTTTTAACGGGAATTAAAAATTGGGATGACGGAAAATGTACAGGATTTTATTTTAATGATCCTTATAATCCAAATGGTGAAGAAAAGAAGAATATTTTTGTCTCTTACAATAAGTTTATAAATATTTGGTCAAAGAGAGCAGTTTTTATCAAACCAAAATAAAGGAATTTTATGGAAAAATACAGACCGGATAAAATTGAATCTAAATGGCAAAATATTTGGAAAAAAACTGGATTAAATAGGACTGTAAAGTCCAAAAAACCCAAATATTATTGTTTAGATATGTTTCCTTATCCTTCTGGAGAAGGATTACATGTTGGCCATTGGAGAGGATATGTTCTATCTGATGTTTGGTCAAGATATAAAAGATTACAAGGATATAATATCCTCCATCCAATGGGATGGGATGCTTTTGGCTTGCCGGCAGAAAATGATGCTGTCAAAAAGAAAATTCATCCATCAGAAAACACCCCTAAAAATATAGCTGTGATGAAGCGTCAACTTCATGAAATTGGGGCTATGTATGATTGGTCAAGAGAAATAGATTCTTCAAATCCTGAATATTACAAATGGACTCAATGGATATTTTTACAGTTATATAAAAAGGGGTTGGCTTATAAAAAAGAGGCTCCAGTTAATTGGTGTCCTTCCTGCAAGACTGTTTTGGCTAATGAACAAGTTGTTAATGGGTTATGTGAAAGATGTGATAGTGAAGTGGAAAAGAAAAATCTTGCCCAATGGTTTTTCAAGATTACTAAATATGCCGATAATTTGCTTAAAGATTTAGATGGCTTAGAGTGGCCTGAAAAAGTAAAAATAATGCAAAGGAACTGGATTGGAAAATCAATTGGGGCAGAAATAATATTTAAAATTAAAGACCATAAGGATAAAATTCCAGTATATACTACCCGTCCAGATACTCTTTTTGGAGCAACTTATGTAGTTTTGGCTCCAGAAAATCCTCAAGTGGAAAAATTAACAACTTCTGGACATAAAAAAGAGGTTGAAAAATATATCAAAAAGACTCGAAAAGAAAGCGAAATAGAGCGATTATCAGAAACAAAGGAAAAAACTGGAGTATTTACAGGTTCATATGCTATAAATCCTGTAAATGATAAGGAAATTCCCATTTGGATTGCTGATTATGTACTTTATTCATATGGAACAGGGGCTATAATGTGTGTTCCTGCTCATGACGAAAGAGATTTTGAATTTGCAAAGAAATTTAAATTACCGATTATTGAAGTTATAAGCCCTACAGGTAGGTCTAGCGGAAAATTAAAACAAGCTTATGTTGAAACAGGAAAAATAATTAATTCTGAAAAGTTTAATGGAATGAAATCAGAAAAGTCTAAATGGGAAATTACTAAATGGCTAGCCAAGAAAAAAATGGCCAAAAAGAAAACAGAATATCGACTTAGAGACTGGTTGATTTCCAGACAAAGATATTGGGGAGCGCCAATTCCTATAGTATATTGTGAGAAATGCGGAGAAGTGCCGATACCAGAAAAAGACCTGCCGATTAAATTGCCCAAAGATGTAGATTTTAAACCAACAGGAGAATCACCATTAACCGGTTGTAAAAAGTTTGTTAATACCAAATGTCCAAAATGTAAAGGAAAGGCTAGGAGAGAAACTGATACAATGGATACATTTGTTTGTTCTTCTTGGTATTATTTACGTTATGCCAGTTCAAAATATAAAAAAGGCCCTTTTGATAAGAAAGAAGCAAATTATTGGCTGCCTGTTGATCAATATGTTGGGGGAGTGGAGCATGCTATTATGCATCTTTTATATGCTCGTTTTTTCACCAAATTTTTGCATACTATTGGATGGGTAAAATTTAAAGAACCTTTCTTGAGGCTCTTTAATCAGGGAATGGTTGTTTATAAAGGTGCCAAAATGAGCAAATCCAAGGGCAATGTAGTCTCTCCTGATGAAATGATCAATAAATATGGTGCAGACACTGTAAGAGCCTATGAATTGTTTATGGGGCCTCCTGAGCAGGATGTAGAGTGGTCAGATCAAGGGATTGCTGGTTGTTTTAGGTTTTTGAATAAAGTATGGCAGTTTTCTTCTGATGTTTTAAAAGTAAAGGGCGAAAAACCGGTTTTAACTTCTGATTCAAGTCAAGAAGTTACGGAAATAAAAATTGAACAAGCTACACACAAAACGATTAAAAAAATCACAGAGGATTTGGAAAGATTCCACTTTAATACTGTTATTTCCGGCTTAATGGAATTTGTTAATTCTTTATCTGAACTAAATAGGAAATTGCCATATAAAAAAGCTCCAAGAGCCTATATGCGAGCATTGGAAAATTTAGTAATTTTACTTGCTCCAGTTGCTCCTCATTTTGCTGAAGAAATTTGGGATAGACTAGGGAATAAAGAAAGTGTTTTTGAAGCATCTTGGCCAAAATATGACAAGAAATTAATTAAAGAAGATATGATGATTTTAATAGTTCAGGTTAATGGGAAAGTAAGAGATAAAATTGAAGAGGAATCAGGGATTTCAGAAATTAGAGCCAAGGAAGTTGCTCTAAAATCTGTGAGAGTGCAGAAATTTATCCAAGGTACGAAGATTAAAAAGATCATCTATGTTCCTGGCCGTCTGGTGAACATCGTCACAAGAAAATAATATTATTGACATTGGTTTTAAAGCTTAATATAATATCTTTGTATTTAATTAAGATAAAAGCGTTTTAATTTTAAAAACTATGCAAATTGATGTTTCAAAATTATTACAGTCAAAGGTCGGAGATACAAGTAGCTATAAACTGTCTGAAAAAGTTGAAAATTTTGATAAAGAGATTAAATTAATTTCTCCGATTTCTGGAGAAGTGAAACTTTTACGTACAGATGAGGGGATTTTAGCGCAAGGGAATATTGAAACAACATTAGAACTTAAATGTAGTAGATGTCTGGAAATGTTTAAAAAGAAGATTAAAATAGACTTTGAACAAGAATATGTACCTAGTTGGGAAAAAAATAGTGATGAAATACGGGAAGAAGAAAGACAAGAGGGTTTCATTATAGATGAAAGCAACAAAATAGATATTTTAGAGACAGTAAGACAGGATATTTTGATTAATATGCCTATGGAATTGGTTTGCAAATCTTCATGTCGTAGTCTTTGTGATCAATGTGGCCAGAATTTAAATATAAAAAAATGTAAATGTAAGAAAGTAAAAAGTATAAGTGAAAGAAAATTAAAAGATTTTTTAAAATAATTATTTTAGATTTTAATATATCATTTTTCATTTTTATCTTTTAATTTTACACTTGTACAACCGAGGGTTGTAATATGGCTGTACCAAAGAAAAAAACTCCTAAATCTAAAACAAGAAAAAAACGTAGTCATGATGCACTCAAAATGGCTAGTTTATCCTTATGTCCACAATGTAAGAGTTTGATGATACCTCATAATGCCTGTAAAGTATGTGGAACTTATAGAGGCAAAGAAGTAATAGATGTGGATAGGCGGAAAAAAAGAAAAGAAATAAAGGAGAAAAAAGAGAAAGAACAAGAAACGCCTGGAGCGAAATAAGAATTATTATTTTTCTATAAAATCTAAAAGGAGATATACATCTCCTTTTTGTATTGTAAAATTAATAATTTTTAGGTATACTTTTTTTAGTATCTAAAAAAAATAAAGAGGTTTATATGGGCAGTAGACACTTGTGCAGAACAATAGCAATGCAAAGTATTTATGAATGGGATTTTAAATTTAGTGATGTTAAAAAACCTGAAAAAAAAGATATAAAACAGATTGCTGAAAGAAACATTAAAAGTCAAGCTATTAATGCAAAAGAAAATACGAATTTTATCTATAATTTAATTAATGGAGTTTTGAATAAATTAGATGATATCGATAAAATAATCAAAGCATCTGCTCCTGAATGGCCTTTAGAACAAATTGCGAAAGTTGACAAAGTAATTTTACGTATTGGAATATTTGAATTGCTTTTTTCGGAAGAAGTTCCTCCAAAAGTAGCCATTGATGAAGCAGTGGAGCTGGCTAAGGCTTTTGGAGGAGAAAATTCTTCCAAATTTGTAAATGGAGTTTTAGGTACAGTTTATAGAGAAAGTGAGACTGATGAAGATGCTAAAGAAAAGAAAAAACCGAAGAAGAAAAAGAAAGGGAATAAAAAATGAGCAAAGAAAAATTAATTCGAAAGTTCTCAGCTGGTGCAGTAGTATTCAAGAAAGAGAATGAAGAATTGAAATTTCTTTTGCTTAAAAGGGAGAAAAAAGGTACAACATCAGGAAAAACTATTAAAAAAAAGCCAAAGATTGAATGGATATTGCCAAAAGGTGAGATTGAAAAAGGGGAAAAATCCCAAGACACTATTTTAAGAGAAATAGGAGAAGAAGCCGGGCTTTTTAATTTAAAAATTATTGATGATTTGGGCAGGGAAGAATATTTTTATAGAGCTCCTTGGGAAGATAATAAGCTAACTTTTAAATTAGTACGTTATTTTTTAATTGAATCAAAAGATAAAAAAAAGCCTATTCCTGAAGAAAAGGAGGGTTTTACAGAAGCTGGTTGGTTTACAGCAAAAGAAGCTCTTGATAAAATAACTTATAAAGAATCTAAAAAGATACTGAAGAAAGCAATATCAAAAAGTGTAAATAGTAAATAGTTGTTAGGTTAAGTAGTTAGTATGGTTATTAGTGAATAGTTGTGAGTATAAAAAAGACCAATAACTATCTACTATAAACCAAACTTGTATCCAAGGCCATAAACCACAAACTAATATATGAAAGATCTTACTAAATTGGAAAAGAAAATAGGGATAAGATTTAGGGATAAAAATTTGTTAAAACAAGCTTTTGTTCATAGATCTTATCTTAATGAAAATCCAAAATTCAATCTGGATCATAATGAAAGATTGGAGTTTTTGGGTGATGCTGTTCTGGAATTGGTGGTAACAGATTATTTATACAAGAATTATCCTAATCCAGAGGGGGAGTTGACTAATTGGCGTTCAGCGCTGGTAAAAAGAGATATGTTGTCTCATGTAGCTAAAATATTGGATTTTGAAAATTTTTTATATTTAAGTAAAGGTGAAAAGAGAAGTGAAGGAAGAGCTAGAGATATAATCTTAGCCAATGCTCTAGAAGCGCTTATTGGGGCAATTTATTTGGATAAAGGTTTGGAAAAATCAGGAATTTTTATTGAACATAATTTGATTACTCATCTTCCAGAAATTTTAAAAAATGAGCTTTATTTGGATTCAAAAAGCAAATTTCAAGAGATGGCTCAAGAAAAAGTTGGAACTACCCCCAATTATAAAGTTCTGAAAGAATGGGGTCCTGATCATGATAAAGAATTTACCATGGGAGTTTATTTGGATAAAAAGTTGGCAGGGAAGGGTTCAGGCCCTTCAAAACAAACAGCTGAACAGTCTGCCGCTGCTGATGCTTTGGAGAAATATAAGTTTTAGATAGTTAATAAGTTGATAAGTTTGTAAGTTACTAAGTTAAAAATACCCTTTAGGGTATTTTTTTATAAAAACTCTTGACTTGTTGAAGAATCTTTGCTATATTTGATTCTTCATAGCACTTTGACATGAATTAAAAAATAAAATATTTTCTGAAAGGGAGTGAGGAGGATGTTTTGGTGTTTTTTAGGTCTTACTATTTTTGCCTTTATAATTGTGGGAATTATTCTTTCAGAAATTATACATAAAAATTTACCCAAAGAGAATGAAACGGAGACAAGTTATTTTGGATTATTTTTTTGTTTTGTATTTGGGTTGTTATTGTTTTTTTCTTCTCTCTTATCCTTCTCAAATATATATGGCGGTGTAAAAAAAATAGATTTAAAGCCTGGAGAATATAAGTTGATAGCAGTAGGGAAGAAAGGTAAAAATCTGTATCCAGTTATAGATGGTAAATGGTTTATTATAAAGCGACATATTTTTACTGCAGAAATTTCAAAAGATATAGTAAAATTCAAGAAAAGTTCTGATAAAAAATTGGTGGTGGCGAAAGAAAAAGGAGATAAAAAAACTATTTTATATTGGCCAAAGAAAATTAAATAGAAATCTTGCCCAGATGGGTGTTTGCACAAGCAAATTCATCCATCTGGTTTTTTTTATTAAAACTCTTGACTTGTTGAAGAATCTTTGCTATATTGGGTTCTTCATAGCACTTTGACATAAATATATAAAAAAATGAAAAGATAGAAGAGATAAAGAGGTTGATGAAAATGGCAAGAATAAAAAGGGAAAAGAAAGAAGATTGTTAGGAAATATTCTACTTGGAAGGAGTGGGAAGAAATGAATGAGGAAGAAAAGAAATCAAGATTTCCATGGGTTGTAATATTGTTTTTTCTTTCGTTTATTGCAGTTACTGTTTTGGCTATTATATTATTGATGAATTTAATACTAAATGGTAGTGCGGGAGACGTTAAAAATGAAGTAGAAGTTTTTTCAAAAATACAGTCTATTAAGGAAAAAAAGAATAATATAGAAGTAATTTTCAAAATTCCGGCAGAAATACCTGTTGGAACAGATACCAGAGAATATTTTAACCCTTTATTGGATACGTTAAATAATATAGAATGTTCTGATCCAAACGGCAAAACAAAAAAAATGGATGAATATTTTAATAAGATAGAAATAACTGGAGATAAAGAAAAGATTACTTATATTGTTCCTAAAGATCCCCAGGAAGCAATTTATCGGATAGAGTTTAAAGGAAAACATATTAGTATAACTTTTCCTGTTCCGTATGATAAAAATGAAGTTCAAAATCATATTGAAATAGAAGTTAATTAGTTGGGAAGGGAGTGGAAAAGATGTCTTGGTTTTGTATGTTTACAGGGCTAGCTATGGCTATTTTTGCGGGATATTTGTTACATCATATTGAAAATAATGAAGAAGGTCGATTAAATTTGAAAATTTGGGTCATATCATTGCTAATAGTTATGATTTCTATATCATCAATAGCTATTATAAGTGCTGAAACGAAGGGTTTTATGGATGCAAGAGCTATATATAAACAGGAATTAAAATAAGAACAGATATAGGGATAGAAGCAAGCTCAAAAATAACTACAGGTACAATTAGTACATCTGGAGTTGAAAGAATGGAGCAAAAATATAATTGAGAGGAAGTGAGAAGGATGATTTGGATTATAATTTTGGTAGTTATAGGTGTATTTCTCGCATTTTTTTCAGGATGGTTATATTCTTATGCTGAAAAAAATAGACATGGTTTAGCCGAATTAATACTCCCAACGTTAGTAATAATGTCATTTCTTTGTTTTTTTTCAGCAGTTATGCAAGCTAATATGCAAGGATTTAAAAAAGGAGCAGCTGTATTTGAAAAAGAACCGCGGGTGCAATTAACATCTTTTGAGGTAGATAAATGGTTAGATTTGTCTGATACAGAAAAAATTTCCGAAGATGAATATTATTATATGGTGCTTGAAGGTGAATTTGATGTTTATACTCTTAGTGTATCTAAAGGTGAAGAAAGTGTTGATCTTAAAAGAAGCAATCCGAAAGTTCAAGAAGCTGGAAGTTGTCAAAGGGCAATAGTTCGATATGCGGGTCCGTTTGAAATTAATCGAACAAAAAATTATATTAAATAAACTTTACCCAGATGGGTTATTCGCATTTGCGAATTTATCCATCTGGGTTTTTTATTGCCTAAGATATAGATAGATGTTAAAATATTGACAGATACAAGATAATTATTTACAATGATTAAGCGTGTTAATTATTTAATTAAAGGAAATATATGTTAAGAATTAGATTAACCAGAACAGGAAAGAAAAAACAACCTACTTACCGTTTTGTAGTTGCTGAACATTCAGCACCTATTAAAGGTAAGTTTATTGAAATATTGGGTCATTATAATCCTCGAACCAAACCAAAGACAATTGTTATAGATAAAGAAAAAGCTAAGGGTTGGATGGAAAAAGGTGCAAAACCATCTTCAACGGTAGCTGATCTTTTTGTGATTAATGGAATATTGAAAAAAAGTGATATACCAAAAAAAACAACTTTAAAAAGACCTAAAAAGGCGGATTTAAAGAAAGAAAAAGAAGCTAAGCCTAAAAAACCGGCTGAAGGGGAAACAGCTACAGCTCCTCAAGCGACAGAAGAAAAAGAAGAAGCTGTAACTGCAAAGGCACCTTCTTCTACTGAAGTTACAGAAGGTAAACAAAAAGAATCTAAGCTTGAAGATAAAATAACTAAAGAAAAACAAGAAGAAAAAGATCAGAAAAAAGAAGTTAAACATGAGGATAAAACAAAATCTTCTTCTGCTAAAGATACTCCAAAAGATAAGGAAAAAAAAGAAGTTAAAGAAGATAAATCAACCGATAAAAAGTCCAAAGAAGAAAAAAGTATTGACAAGAAAAAATAAGTGTAGTATAATGCAATCTACTTTAAAAATAGATTTGATAAATAAATGATATAGAAAGAAGTGCTAGTGAATAGTGAATATGAAACATCTAAGGTCGATTGCTGTTTGCTAGAAATTATAGATATTAGAAGTATAAGTAAGTATAATGAGGAAATTGTTTATGGCAGCAAAAGATAAAGACCAAGACCAAGAGTTTGTCGAATATATTGTCAAAGCTTTGGTAGACAAACCAGAAAAAGTTTCTACCAAAAGAACAATTGACGAAAGAGGAGTTCTAATAGAACTTGATGTTGATCCTGAAGACATGGGTAAGATTATTGGTAGACAGGGTCAAACTGCAAAGTCAATCAGAACTTTACTCCGTGTTGTAGGTGCTAAAAACAATGCTCGAATCAATCTTAAGATTGCTGAGCCAGAAGGTAGCACCAGACCTGATAGAGGTTCTAAGACAGCAAAAGATGCTGTTGGTGACGACATTGAACTCTAAATAAAAATCAAAAAGATTCGAATATAACAAAAACCACAGTAAAAACTGTGGTTTTTGTGTTTTTTCATTAAATTCAAATATAACAAAGACCATAGTTTTTACTATACTCTTTGTGTTTTTTCATTAAATTCAAATATAACAAAGACCACAGTTTTCGCTGTAGTCTTTGTATTTTTTTTCATTTCTTTTTTTAAAATATATTTCAGGTATAATTAATGTATAGTCAATTAATAAAAATATATAAGGAATTTTAGATGCAAATTGATATTTTAACTCTATTTCCAAAAATGTTCGATGGTCCTTTTTCTGAAAGTATTGTAAAGCGGGCAAGAGAAAAAAGAATTGTTGAAATTAATATTCATGATCTTCGCAATTGGGCAAAAGACAAGCATAAAACTGTGGATGATTCACCTTATGGTGGGGGAGCGGGAATGGTGATGCGTGTCGATATAGTCGATGCCGCAATATCAAGTATTAAAAATAAAATATCAAAGATAAAGAATAAAGATATAAAGACTATTCTATTAACTCCACAGGGAAAAGTTTTCAATCAAAAATTATCCCAATCCTTTTCACAAATCAAAAATCTAATTTTAGTTTGTGGCCATTATGAAGGAGTTGATGATAGAATAAGAGAATATTTAGTTGATGAAGAGATTTCTATTGGAGACTATGTATTAACTGGAGGAGAGTTGCCGGCTATGGTTTTAACAGATAGTATAATAAGATTAATTCCTGGAGTTTTGGGGAAAGAAGAATCATTTAAAAATGAGTCTTTTAGCACTATATCACATGCCGCTAAACCCGTATCACTACTTAAATATCCTCAATATACCCGCCCAGAGGAATATAAGGGTTGGAAAGTACCTAAAACTTTACTCTCTGGCAATCATGCTGAAATTGAAAAATGGCGCCAAAAAAAGGCTTTAGGGCGTACTAAATCCCGCCGTCCCGACTTGTTAAGATAAAAAATTAGTGTTATATTTAAATATGCGTTCTTTTAAAATATAAATTTTTTTTAAGAAGATTTTTGTATTGCAGATTAAGGAGGTAGAAATGAATGTAGATATGGATATATTTGTTTTTTATGTGTATATATTTACGTGGATTACATGTTTTATAGGAACAATTACAATTGGAATTCTGGCAGTTCGTTATTTTATTAAAGTGAAAAAATAAGAGTAAAAAATATTTTTGAAATTCAGTATTTAAAGGGGTGAGAAGGAATGAAAGAAGAAGATGCAAAAAAAGAAAAACTCTTGAAAGAAAATGGATTTAGAACACTTGATGAAACCAGCGGAGAAGGTGCAACAGAGCGTTTTATAAAAGATTGTGAAAAAGATCTTAAGCCTTTTTTAGGAAGTCTGCAAAGATGGAGAGAAAATTCACTTAATTCAAAGTTTAGTTTTGATTTATCAGTATAAAAAGGTGGTGGAAAAGATGAAAAGGAAGATTTTTGTGGTTGTTATTGGAGCTATAAGAGAAAGGATTTTTTCTCATCGAGTACCTTATTTTATAACAGCAACTTCTTATGATTATAGAAAAGGCGAAATAGGTTTGACTGGCGTAAAGGATAAATTCTATAGTAAAAAATCAAATGTTGTTCCAATTCTTATATTTAATTCTCAAAGAGAAAAAGATTATCCTGACTCAAGATTTGGTGGAGGATATCTTTTTATAGAGCTCTATGAAGGGGAATTTATAACTTTTCAGGCTGGTAATCTTAAAGAATTCAGAAAAAAAGTAAAAAAGGTATACAAAGAATACAGTATTGATTGGAATAAAGATGTAAATTTCAATAATTATATTGCAAAGCAGTATTCTAAGTTGGATTTTTTTGATCTTGATAAACATCAAATAATACCAACAGACTTTGCTATATTAAAAGTATCTCAGGAAGAAATTGAAAATCAAAGAGAATTTGTAGAGTATGCGAATAAATTAGAAAATTGGCGTAAACATTCTTTTAATAATAGGACAATAATTGGCTCAATCTTGACTGTTTAATTTTTTATCAAACAATTTAAAAGAGGGGGTGGTTATAGTGGATTTGTCTATTCGGAGGCAATTTGTAGTTTGTCTTGAAGAAGTCTTTCCTGGTGTGAAAGAGAATCCTATTGGTTTGTTAGTTCTAAAAATTGTTGATTTTTACAGAAAAAAATTTGGCGAAGATTTTTTTCAAGATAAAATTCCTATACTATTTCTTGGAAATGTGAATTATATTGTGGCTCTTTTAAAAAAAGGTGAGTTTGTTAAAATCACTGGAAATGTATTAAAAGAAGTTCATGAGGGTTATTTAAAGGTTTGTCGAGAAAAAGGGATTAATCCTGCAGGAAAGAATGAATTTGGTGATGATATTACAGTATATGATTTTTCCAAACTTAAAGCCTTTAGAGCAACCTCAAAGAAAATTAGTAGTTTGGTGGTGTATTTACCAAAGATGGAATATAAAGTTAATGAAGAGGGACAAAAAGCAACTATTGAATATCTAAAAGGAGTTCAAGAATGGATGGAAAGAAGCAAAAAAAGTGATCAACGATTAGGTGTTGCAGTATCAAATTAACCATTTATACAATTGAGCAAATAAAAAACAAGGAGACTTTAATAGGTTTTTTTAAAAAAATATTTAACCTATAGGTCTCCTTTTTTGTTTGGGGGGATGCTTTTAATCAAAATAAATAAATCATTATAACTTTGAATTACGAAGTGGTTCCAATGTGTTATTTCGATGATTCTGAGCGAAGTCGAAGGGGATAAGAAATCTTTATATTGTAAGTACAAATATAGATTCCTCGCTTCGTTCGGAATGACAATCTATTAGTATTTTGTAATCTAAGGTTTTAATGTAGTTTATTTGGTTCTTTGATTTCTAAATTATTCATCCAGCATTTAGGACATAGCCCATTATGGGCGTCTTCTGCTTTTCCTTCCCATCTGCAAGTGCCACAAACATAAGTTTTATTCTGTAATTCTTGAGCATTAATTGGATTTTCTTTTTCTGCATCAGGTATTGTGTCCATTTTTTCCACCCACCCTTTTTTTATTAAGTTTTTAATATATCAATAATACTCCTGAAGATATTTTTTGTCAATTTTTTAAAGTAAAATTTGTGGATAAAACAATTTTTTTCATAATTTATCCCTATATTTAAGGCTTATTTACACGACAAAGTGTATATTTTACAAAAAGTACTTGACAAGTTTGTTTTAATATTTATAATTGAATTACAAGGTGTAAAATATACACTAATTAGGAAAGAGGAATAAATGGCAAAGATTAAAAAACAAAAAAATAAAATTTGTCAAAGACCGATTATAGATATCAATATTGTACTGTTTACAATTGAAGATGGACAGCTTAAAGTTTTTCTAGAAAGGGAAGAAAGCAATATAAGTAAAAAATGGATATTGCCTGGAAATTGTATTAGAGAAGGGGAATCTTTAGAAAAAATAGCTTATCAAAAGCTTTCTAAAAAAACAGATGTAAAAGATGTATATTTGGAACAGTTATATACTTTTGACTCAAATAAAAAAGATTCCCGGGGACAGGTTATCACTATAAGTTATTTTGTTTTAATTCATAATTATAAAATCAAAATAGATCCCAAGAATGAAAATGTAGGATTATTTTCAATAAAAAAACTCCCGTCGTTATCTTACAATCATAAAGAGATTATCGGATATGCTTTGGAGAGATTAAAATATAAATTGGAATATACAAATGCAGCTTATAGTCTCTTACCTCAATATTTTACTTTTGGTGCATTGCAAAAAGTTTACGAAATAATTCTGGGTAAAAAATTGGACAAAAGAAATTTTAGAAAGAAAATTGTTTCATTAAATTTAATTAAAAAGACAAACAAAAAACAAATAGGGGAGGCTCATCGACCAGCAACTTTATATACATTCAAAGAACATAAAGGTATATCTTTAAAAAAAAGAGAAATAGTTTTTCCATAAAGTTAGTTACTAAGTTGACAAGTTTATAAGTTGCTAAGGAATGTGAAAAAAGTTATTAAATTATAAGGTGATAAATTACTAAGAAATATGGAATATGGGATTTTACTTCAATTAAAGGGTAAGTAGAGATATTGAATAAATAATTGTATCAGTTTATTTTTTTCCATTACACTAAGTGTATATATTACACTTAATTATATTCAACAGAGTTAGTGTATAAAATACAATATATATAATTCATGTTCATTGAAAATTAAATATTTTTGGAGGTGAAAAAAGATGTCGAATTTTAGAATTAGAGGTGCTGGAATTGTTGGTCGTGAACATATGTTGAGACAAGAAAATTTTCAAGATGCCTATGCCTATGAAAGAAAAAAAATATCGAAAAAAGAATATTTTTTTGGAGTGGTTTGTGATGGATGTGGTGAAGGTTTAAATAGTGAAGTTGGTTCAAAACTTGCAGCAAATTTTATTGTAAAAGAAATTTCTCGACTTCTTTCTGCTGGTGTTTGGATAAGAGTTATTCCTGGAATTCTTTATTTAAATATTTTGAATTTTCTAAATGGGATAGTTGGATCGATACCAAAAGAGAGCGATCAGGAAAAAGTTGATTTTGTCCATAATTATTTATCATTTACAATAGTTGGATTTGTTATGGATAGACAGCAAGGATTAATTTTTACAAGTGGTGACGGTTTGATTTTTGTTGAAGATGGGTTGGGGAAGGATTTGATAGAAATCAATCAAAACAATATGCCTGAATATATTGGTTATCATTTGATTGACAAAAAATATCTATCTTCAAATAAAAAGCTGTCTGAAAGATTTAATTTGTATCTTTTTAATCCTCAAAGTTTATGCAGGCTTGCTATTGCTACTGATGGTTTTGAGCATAAATTGATTGAGAATGTTTGGGGATCAAAACATCCCAGAAGATTGCAGCGCAAACTTAATGTTTGGTCAAAACAGAAACATTTTGCAGATGATGCCAGTATTGTTATTGTGGAATCTTTTTAAAAAAATTTGAAGAATGATTAGTTAATTGAAAAGAGGTGAGAAGAAAATGGATGTGGTAATTGGCAATAAAAAAGTATCACTTACAAAGAAAAATTTTGTTGATTATGGTGGTGAGGCTGATGTTTTCCGACTGAATAATTTGGCAGTAAAGGTTTATTATAAGCCAAATTCTGGCCATAGCCAAAAACTTAAAGAGCTTATTGAATTGAGTCCTGGACTGCCACAAGAAGTAATTTGTCCGCAAGAATTGGTCTTTAATGCTGCAGGAAATAGAATAATTGGTTTTGCCATGCGTTTGCTTGGTCCAGGATATGAAGTTGTTCAAAAATTGGCTAATAAGAATTTTAGGGCACAAAACAGGATTGAAAACCGGCAAGTTGCTAATCTTTTTATCCAAGCATATTTGACCCTTTTAAATATTCATAAAAATGGATTGATTGTTGGCGATTTCAATGACGTGAATGAGTTGTTTTCCAAGAAGGATATGATGTTTATTGATGTAGACAGTTTTCAATTTGGAAGATATAAAACTGTAACATATACTGAAGAGTTTATAGATCCTTCAGTTTATAGAAATTTGTCAAAAGGGTTAAAATATACCACTTTAAATGATTGGTACAGTTTTGCTGTATTGTTGTTTAAATCTATTCTGTTGGCACATCCTTATGGAGGAACACATAAAAAAATTAAGTCGTTGACAGAAAGAGCTCAAAAAAGAATTACTGTATTTGATAAAGAAGTAAAATATCCAAAGGTTGCATATAGCCCTGATGTTCTTACTGATGAGTTAGCACAAGTTTTTCACCAGTATTTTGCAAATGGCAAAAGAGATAGATTTCCATTGATTGAATTAGAAAAGTATCGAGATGTTTTGATTGAATGTTCTTCTTGTCATGCTTTCTATCCTTACCAAAGAAAAAATTGTCCTGAATGTACAGTTAAAAATCTCTATGTAATTAAACAAAAAACGGCAAAGGGTTGTAAATCTGAGGAATATATCAAGACTTCAGGTCAAATTATATTCTTTAAGATTATTGGTTTGACTCTATATTGTTTGGTTGATGAAGATGGTAAAACTGTTTTATACATAAAACAAAAAGGGCAAAAGGTTATATGTAAAAAATTGTTTAAAACAGTAATTGGAGCAAAATATGATTTTTTAAAAGATTATCTTGTTTTGTGGCCAAATTCAGGTTCTGATGAATTGTTGATTATAGATATAAGAAGAGATTCCCCAAAGGGAGTTTTAAAAACTACTTCTGATCGATTGGGCAATATTCATCCTGTCTTTAGTTGTTCAGATAGATATCTTTATAGAATTGCTGGTGGAACACTCTTACGTGGACAGATAACAAAAAACCAGCTTATAGAAGAATCAATTGCACAAACTATGAAAAATCAAACATGGTTTACGGTTTCTCCTAATCCAGAAAATTTTAAAGAAGTGATTTTTGGTTTCCACAGAATTTTTAAAAGACATGAATATTTCCTGATCAGTCCACTTGGCCAATTTGAAGTTGATATTTTGCCACTTGATTTGAGAGAAGAAATTATTGATTTAGGTGTTAAATTTTTTGAAAAAACAATTCTCTTTTTAAGAAAAACAAGAAAGGCCGGAAAAGATCAAATTAAAATTTGTATGATTGATTTAAAAGGAAATATTCTATTTTCTGATCAATTAGAACTGGAGAAGGCAGAATATTACAAAAACATTCATGGACAGTCCTATCGAGGAGGTATAATACTTCATCCAACTGATGAAGGGGTTATTCAAGAAAAAGTTAAAAATCACCAGCAGACAACATTTAGTGATACTGAACCATTTATAAGTCAAAGTGATGCTTTATATCTCTATCAAAAAGGATTATTAGTGGTGAAAGAAAATCAAGTTTTATATCTGACTTTGGATAAGAGTTAGTTTTTAAGGAGGTGGTTGTTATTGAAAGATTACAATGTAAATTCTGAAAAAATTTGAAAGGAGTGAGAAAAATGTTTCCGAATTTCTATGATTCTAAAAAAGTAGGCAAATTATATTTACCAAATATTCAAGCAGCTGCAGAGGCTGGACAGGCAGTCGGACTTAGCTCTTCTAATCAGGATAAACATCGAATAGCTCTTCTTTTGGTTGATACTCAAGTTGATTTTATTCTTCCAGAAGGTACTTTGTGTGTTCCTGGGGCTGTTGAAGATTCAGTAAGGACTGTTGAGTGGATTTTTAAAAATGCTGACCAGTTGACAACGATTTTTGCTAGTTTAGATTCACATCTAATTTATCAAATTTTCTATCCAACTTGGTGGGTAAATGAAAGAGGTGAACATCCGGCACCTTTTACACCAATTACTTCAGATGATATACGGGTTGGTATTTGGCGGCCATTAATTGATCCGGCTTGGTCATTGTCCTATATTGAGCAGTTAGAAAACCAAGCAAAAAAGGTTTTGATGATCTGGCCATATCATACAATGATTGGTTCTCCAGGAGGAGCCATTGTTCCTGCACTTTTTGAAGCGATTATATATCATGCAGCGGCTAGACATTCACAGCCAACTTGGTTGGTAAAAGGTTCTGTGCCGAGAACAGAAAATTACTCAATTATTGAACCAGAGGTAAAAGTTCCTAATCATCCATTGGGAGGAACAAATACGGCCTTTTTGGATGCGTTGTCTAGAAATGACATAATCTATGTTGCTGGACAGGCAAAATCTCATTGTGTGCTGGAAACGGTACGTTCTATTCTTCGGTATTTCAAAGATCAGCCGGAAGTTATTGAAAAACTTCGTTTTTTAATAGATTGCACCTCTTCGGTTGTCCATCCAGAAATTGATTTTGAAGCGATAGCCAATGCCGAGCTTGCTAAAATGAAAAAACAAGGAGTAAAGCTTGTTACCTCAGCTGATCTTATTAGTTAGAAAAAACGAGATATCTATAGGGAGGAGGGTTTAAAATGTCTGAAGATATAAAAGGTCTTTTTGATTCAGCAAAAGATGATGGTTTAGATGAGGAGGCAGTGGACACTCTAGTTGATAATCTGGATAATGTTGCTCTTCAGGGCTGTACAGGAGTTGATGTTGATTTGATTCCTACTGATGATGTGACTTTAGTTGTTCCAGTTCTTGATGCTAGTGAATCCATGTTGGATAACGAAAATTATAAAGCTGTTATTGATGGATTTAACACAATGATTGAAGCTTTCAAAGGGTCGAAAAAAGCAGAAAGTATTTTACTTTCTACTTGGTTGTTTAATACAACCCCTCAACTTCTCTTTGGTTTTACTCCTTCACTGTCTGTCCCTGAATTAACTGAAGCAGAGTATCATCCTTTTGGAGCAACAGCATTATATGACGCTTTGCTTTTTGCAATGACTGGTTTGGTGGCATATGGTCAAAAATTAAGAGACAATGGAGTTCGAACAAAATGTATTATTACTGCTTTTTCTGATGGTGAAAATAACAGTTCTCAAGCTGAAGCGCATGAAATTAAAAAAGTTGCTCAAAGTCTTTTGGCACAGGAAATCTATATTTTAGCCTATGCTGGGTTTGTTGGATATTTAGGTTTTTCACCTGAAGAACAAGCTAGGATAGTGGGGTTTCCATCAGTTATAGAAGCTAATGCAACTCAATCAGAAATTCGCAGAATCTTTGGCCAGGTTAGTGCTTCAATTATCCAAACAAGTCAAACAATTATAGATCCAGACGATCCCAATGCATTTTTTGGATCTACCTAGAACATTACAATTAAATACTTTTGAAAATTGAAAAAATGGGTGCCTTAATAATTAATTTATATTTTTCATAAATTAAGGCACCCACCCAATTTCGTCTTTATCTCTAAAAATTTAATAAAGCACATTGAAAACTGAATATTTAGTTTGAAAGGAAGTGATAAGTAATGAAAATTCAAAAAAATGGTCCATTATGAAATCAGAAAGGGTGAGAAAGATGGCACGGCTAGCAGAGAATTTTGTTGCTAAAACTACTTGTGATCGGGTATGCCAGGGTGTTAATTGTCAAAAAATTCCTTTTGAAGTAGTAGAAATTCAAAAAGAGTTGACCAGTACAAAAATGTTGGTAGCTTTTGGAAAAACTTCTGATTTAGAAAAGGGACTGGGAGCAACAGTTGAATATGAATTTGAAAAAGGAATTTATTGGAATTAGCTTTAGATTTTAAAAAGAAAGAGGTGAGAAAGATGAAAGAAAGATTGGATCCTACAATATTTAATTTACCGCAAGAAGCTATCAGAAAAGGTTATTATACAGACAAATATTTCAAAAGAAGCCAAGAGATCTTACTCAAAGACAATCACCATCCGAAAGTTACAATGCAGGTTTTCAGCAAAAGAAAAGCAATATTGGGCGGAATTGACCAAACAATTGCTATTTTGAAATTATGCAGTGGATATTATGAAAAAGGGAAATTTGTTTCTGGATGGCAAAAGCTTAGAATTAAATCCTTGTATGATGGTGATGAAATTTCTCCTTGGGAGACAGTAATGACTATTGAAGGAAATTATACTTTAATTGCTCACTTGGAAACTGTTTATCTGGGGGTTTTAGCCCGGGGAACCAAAATAGCTACTAATGTAAAAAAAATAGTTAATGCAGCAGATGGCAAGCCTGTTTTGTTTTTTCCAGCCCGCTATGATATTTTTACAACTCAACAAATAGATGGTTATGCGGCAAAAATAGGAGGGGCATATGCTGTTTCCACTGATGCTCAAGGAGAATTTTGGGGAGGTGAAGGTGCAGGAACTATTCCTCATGCTTTAATTGCTGCTTATTCTGGTGACACAGCAGTTGCAACAAAAAAATTTGCCCAATATATTGATCCTAAAATAAATATTATAGCATTAGTGGATTTTGATAATAATTGTGTGGAGACATCTTTAAAAACAGCCAAAGTACTGGGAAAGAGACTTTGGGGAGTAAGACTGGATACAGCAGAGAATCTTGTAGATGGAAGTTTAATTAAAGGTATAGGTGAATTTGATCCTCAATTAAATATTAAAGGAGTTAATCCTCAACTAGTATTTAATGTAAGGGAGGCTTTAGATGCACAAGGATTTGATTGGGTAAAAATTGTTGTCTCCAGCGGTTTCGATGAGGAAAAAGTAAAAGAGTTTGAAAAGATTAAAGCCCCACTTGATGCCTATGGAATTGGAAGCAGTTTATTCAAAGGAAGTTTTGATTTCACTGCAGATATTGTTAAACCACATGCTAAAGTAGGTCGCAAATACTATCCAAACTCAAGGTTAAAGATTGTTAAATAAAAAATAATATTATATTTGTGGCAGGAAGTAATTTTGGAAATATCCAAAAAAACTTCCTGCCTTATTTTTTTTGATAAATTTTATCTGTTTGTTTTTCGATGTATAATAGGATATAGATAGAATTCTTGCATAAGAATTAAATTTGATATAAAATAAAGTCTCGTACTTTGAAAATTGTTTGGTTCAGAGGAAACTATTGTTATTATGTTTTAAAATAGACTAAAGGAGTGATGTTTCCTCTGAGCCTTTAAGAAAAATTTACTAGAAAGAACTATATAGAATATGCTTTTAAGCTATTGGTTGGTTGTTCTTTCTAGCTTAATTTGAGGAGAGGAAGCTACGGAAAATATGTTTTAGAACTTGTAGAGTGTTGCTTTTTCTCCTCTCTAAAATTTCTGTATTTCTATATCTTGTTTTAAGGAGAGCTATCAAAATCATGCTTATATAGGCTAGGCTGTTCTTGCTTTTCTTCTTTAAAATCTTTTTGCCGTTTCTGAAGAACTAATGAAAAAATGTATATTTAAATTACTAAACTGCTAATGTTCTATCAGAAGCGGTTGAAAACTGTTTGGGTTTGGAAAATAACTATTATTTTTATGTACAAATGTACTAGTTAAGACTTTTTTTCTCCAAATTTCCCATCTTGAGAATTGAAAGAACTAGAAAAAAATTGTTTCTACAAACTAGAGACGGGTTGTTCTTTCAATCTTCTATTAAAATATTGGAGAAGACTATAAAGGGTTTGTGATATTTCACTAATGAATGCGTGTCTTCTCCAAACAATTTTCTTGAGGGAAAACTGATTTATTTTTGTTTTATTAACTATTGAACAAATGTTTCCCCTCATTATAACTAAAATTCATTTAAGAGAGGCTAAAAGCGTATTGCCGAAAGGCTAATATTCAAATGCCTCTCTTTTTATAATTAGTATAATTAAAATAAAAAATACTTGTATTAAATTTTATAATATGTTAGTATACTACCTTGCTCTTTGAAAAATGTTTGGTTCAGAAGAAACTACTTCGGAGGTGTTTTAAATTAGAATAGACTGCTGGGCCCATGTTTCTTCTGAACCTTTAAAAAAAAGTTTGCTAGAAAGAACTATCTCCAGTTTGTTTTTTTAATTAAAACTAGTGAAAGAATGTTCTTTCTAGCTTAATTTGAGGAGAGGAAGCTATTGACCACATGTTTAAAACTAAAAGACCTTTGCTTTCTTTCCTCTCTAAGTTTTCTGTATTTCTTTTGCCAATGACAAATCCATCTTTAGTGAAAGATCTAAAGCAAATTTTGTCAGAGGAGACTACAGGAGGGGTGTTTTATAAAACTATGTTTGAGTTGTCTCCTCTGGCATTTTGAAAAATATGATATTCATGTTTGATTAATTAATCTATAAATTCTTTAATAGGAGGTGAAAAGAAATTTTTAAGGGCTTTTTGTACTGCTGAGAGAAAACTTGTCAAGAGGGACTAAGAGTTTTTTGTTCTTAAAGAACTATTATGAGGATGTCTTTTTTGACTAAAACCTAAGGAAGGTGATTTTTGTGAATTATGCAGTGGATTATGCCCAGAAACAAAAAAGTATTGGTATTGTGTGGAATGGTGATCGAAAACCGGAAATATTAATTACTTTAGCAGGAGGTGAATTTTCCAAAGACAAACTTGATTTATTGGAAAAGCTTGGTCCTGATGATAAGTTGTTTTTGGAATTTGCTGGTGGCTCTGACAAGTTTGCTCGGGCTGCTTCACGCAAGGATTCCCAAGTCTTACGGGTGCCCACTTTTGTTTTTAAGAATTTTCGACAGGAAAATAAATTGGGAAATGAAATTCATTTAGCTTTGATGAAAATGGCTAAGAAATCTCCTGAAAGTTTCTATCCTATGCAGAAAGTTGATGAGGATATAACCCATCTTCGGTTTTTATCCCGGGCATATTGGATTATTCAGAAAAGAATTCGTATTCCCACCCAGCTTCGTCTTTCTGGAGTATATCGTGATCTTTTTCTTTTGGAGAATGATATTGAGGGGGTGGATTTAGAATCTCGTCTTAAAGAAGAATTTGCTGATCTTCCTCTTTTTCAAGCAGCTTTAAATGAAGAAAAAAGATTTGAAGAAGGGATTAAAGATTGTCTTAAGCAAATTCCTGTTTATAAAGAAGTATTTGTTCCTATTAAAGGTTGCGGTCATTTGATTGCCGGCAGGATTATTGGTGAGATTGTTGATATCAAACGATTTCCTTCTAAACATCATCTTAAAAGTTATGCTAGATTGCATCATAATCTTGATGGGACTGTCCCCAGGCGGGAAAAAGGAAAAGTATCATCTGGAAATGATTATCTTAGAGATGGAGTATATCAATTTTGTGATCAAACAAACCGTCGACCAGATAGTTTTTGGGGACAAAAACTTCTTAAACGGAAACAATATGAATTGGACAAGATTTTTCCTGATATGTCGAAAGTCACTGTCAAAACCAAAGGAGTGCAGAAATTCTATTCTGATGGAGTTAATGAAATTGCCTTTGGTCATATTCATAATAAGGCTAAGAGATATGTTGGCCAGAAATTCCTGGAATGTATTTATAGTAGATGGAATGAATTTGAAAGATTGCAGGAATTATAGATCATAGAGGGAAAGCTGTGCTCTGAGTGTTTTTAAAAACTGACAAGTGATTGCTTTCCCTCTGAAATCTTTTACCGTTTCTGAAGAGCTATAAATGTGATGTGTAGATTTACTGGGCTATCTGAAGCTTGCTCTACCAGAAGCAGCTGAAAATTATTTTGGATTTAGGAAGAAACTAGAGGATATTTGTATAAAATACTAATAAATACATGTTTTTTCCCGATCCTCTAATCTTGAGGATTGAAGAGAGCTATCAATTGAGTGTTTTATTACTATGACGTTCCTGCTCCTTCAGTCCTCTAAAAATCTTGGAGAAGGCTAAACATATAGTGTGTAATCACTAAATGACTTTTGCCTTCTCCAAACAATTTTCTCTTGAGGGAAAACTAAAATAATGATGTATTTTTACCACTATAAGAGAATTGTTTTCCCCTACCTAAAAATCAATTTAAGAGAGGCTAAAGGTTTTTTGTCGTAAGACTAGACATAACGTGCCTCTCTTTTTCTTATTCAATATTTACCAAGCTATGAACTGTCCGTCACCCGACCTCGTACAATTAAAATTTTATCTGTTTGTTTTTCGATGTATAATAAGATAAGTATAAGTAATAAGTGAAAAGAGGTAAGGGATAGGAATATTATGGATAAATTTAAACTAAAAACAAAACTTAAGCCAAAAGGGGATCAGCCGCAGGCAATCAAGAAATTGACTCAAGGATTTAAAAAAAGTTTAAAAGATCAAGTTTTACTTGGAGTTACAGGTTCAGGGAAAACCTTTACAATGGCCAATATTATTGCCAAAGTCCAAAAACCTACCTTGGTGATTTCCCACAACAAAACCCTTGCTGCCCAGCTGGCTTCAGAATTTAGGGATTTTTTTCCTGAAAATGCTGTGCAATATTATGTTTCCTATTATGATTATTATCAACCGGAAGCATATATGCCTACCTCTGATACTTATATTGAAAAAGAAACCAGTGTTAATGAAGAAATTGAGCGTTTACGACATGCAGCAACACATAGCCTTTTAACACGGAGCGATGTTTTAATTGTTGCTTCAGTTTCCTGTATTTATGGATTGGGAACTCCTGAAGATTATCAAGCAATATCTATTTCTTTGAAAAAAGGAGAGACTTTAGACCGTGAAGAGTTATTCAACCATTTAATTTCCAGTCAATATCAGAGAAATGATACTGATTTTTATAGAGGCAGATTTAGAGTTAGAGGGGAAGTTGTGGATATTTTTCCTGCTTATGAAAATGCTGCTTTCAGATTAAAATTTTTTGAAGATCAAATTGAAAATATCTTACAGATTGATCCTCTAACTGGTGAAATATTAGGAGAATTACAGAAAATTGTAATTTATCCTGCCAGTCATTGGGTTACACCAAAAGAGAAATTAGTATCAGCAATAAAAGATATTAAAAAAGAGTTGAAAGAAAGAGTATCTTGGTTTAAAAAAGAAGGAAAAGATTTGGAAGCTCAAAGAATTACCCAAAGAACCAATTATGATATTGAGATGATGCAAGAAGTTGGTTATTGTTCAGGAATTGAAAATTATTCCCGACACCTAGAAGGAAGAAAAAAAGGTTTACCTCCTCATACTTTGATAGATTATTATCCTGATGATTTTCTATTATTTGTTGATGAATCTCATATGACTGTTCCTCAAATTGGAGGAATGTATGAGGGAGATCGTTCCAGGAAAGAAACTTTAATTAAACATGGTTTTCGTCTTCCTTCAGCTTTTGATAATCGTCCATTGAAATTTAACGAATTTACAAAAAAAATAAATCGGATAATTTATGTTTCTGCCACTCCTGCAAAATATGAGCTTGAAAAATCAAGCCAGAATAAGGTTAAGAGTTTTCAGGATTTTACAAAGAAAACAGAAGGCATTACGCAACAAGTTGTCCGGCCAACGGGTCTTTTGGATCCGGAAATAGAAGTTAGAAAAACCAAAGGACAAATTGATGATTTAATTGAAGAAATAAGAAAAAGGACAGAAAAATCACAAAGAGTTTTAGTAACAACCTTAACCAAAAGAATGGCAGAAGATTTAGCAGATTATCTGAAAGAATTTAATATAAAAGTTCAATATTTGCATTCTGAAGTGGCTACGCTGGAAAGACTGGATATTTTAAGAGATCTGCGGGAAGGAAAATATAATGTTTTAGTGGGGATTAATTTACTTCGTGAAGGTTTAGATTTACCGGAGGTTTCTTTAGTGGCAATTTTGGATGCTGACAAAGAAAGCTTTCTGCGTAATGATGTGTCTTTAATTCAGGTTTCTGGCAGGACTTCAAGACATCAAGAAGGCAAGGTGATTATGTATGCAGATAATATTTCTGGTTCAATGGAAAGGGCTATTAGTGAGATGAATCGTCGTCGTCAAATCCAGATAAAATATAACAAAAAACATAAAATAACACCTAAGAGCATTAAAAAAGCTATAAGAGATGATTTTGTTCCCAGAAGAAAAATCGAAGAAAAAGCTCCGGATATATCTGGAATGCCAAAAGATGAAATTTTCCATTTAGTTTCTGATTTAAAAAATCAGATGGACTTAGCTGCCAAAAACTTGGAGTTTGAAAAGGCAGCCCAGCTTCGTGACCAAATATCTGAAATTCAGGAATTCCTATCTGCCAAAAGAATTTCAAAAAGGAAATAAAAACTATTGACAATCGTTTTTAAATATGTTAATTTGATATCTTCTAAATACGCTCTTTAAAATCTTACTTTTAAGAAAATCTTGAAAGTAATTCATATAGATTTATTGGTTTCCTTGATGATAATGCCAAAAAAACCAAAAGGAGGGGATTGAGTTGGCAAAGCCAACAGGAACCGATCTTGTAAAAATGGAAGAATTCAGACAAATCCTACCTCAGAAAGTAAGTGACAAATTTTTAACGAAGCTTATAGAAAAAGAGTATGATTCTTTAAATGTACAAGACATTGCTGACATGACTCAAGAATACAAAACAAGTCCCTATCACATTGTGAAGTGGGATGAACGACCGGATGCTAGTTTGGACACAATTGGTGCAATACTTGAGATGCGTGAGGAATTGATTGGTGTTAGTTTTGAAACATTCTGGAGACTGTTAGAAGTTTGTAAAAATGATGTTGCTTTTTTTGAACAAATTTGTGCGGCACTGTATCCTGTTGTTAGTAAAATTGTGGAAAGAAACACATATGTTAGTTCTGTTAGAGGTATGATATTGGTCAATGGAATGATGAAAAAGTTTTGTGATATAGTAGAAAACCATATGGATGATTGTATTGAGAAAGCATTTGATTTGTTGACGAATGATGAAACAACATTTATACAAATGATGTTAAGAAAAGCAGATTTACTGGACTTTGAAGGCCCATGTGTAGAAGATAAATTTAACTGATTTTTTATATATATATTCTTATAAAAGGAGGTGAAAGAAGTGTCTGATCAAAATCCTTTTGTTGTTTTGATGTTTTCCAAGAAGATAGTTCAAACTTTAAGGGATGATAAGCGTGCTTTAAGAAAAATAGCCAATTCAAATCAGAAATGGCTTCAAGTGGTCTATCATCCTGACAGAGATCCTGACGAAATAAATATTTCAGCCCAGCTTACCGAAGCAGTAGAGAAACTGGAAGATGATTTTAAATTCAATAAATATGTCCAGCAATTTCTCTCCATGAGTGATGAAAAAACACAGAAAATGATAGCAAAATTAAGAGTTGAAACAGAAAAATCAGAAAAGCTGCAAAAAGATAATCAGCAGTTTAAAATAATTCTTCATGACACCAAGAAAGTATTAAGAAGATTGGAAGAAGGTTGGAGTTATAGTTTGTATAATAGTGTTTTAGCAAATATAGATGAATTGCCTGTTGATAAATGGTATATAAATACTCTTAAAAATCATTTATTGATAGCACAGAGAGAACCTGGTTTTGTTACTATTTATCTAGTAGATTCTTTTTTAAAGGTTCATTCTTTACTTAATAAAGCAGTTCCTTTAAATGAGATAGGTTTAAAAACTGAAGAAATTATTGATAGAATTCAAGCTGGTGAAAAATTGAATAAGACATTCGCCGGGATTTTAGTAGGAAGTGTTTCAACAGAAAAGGAAACTAAAGGAGAAGTATTCAGCAGGTGGAAAAAGAAAGTAAATATTATCGCTGGTGTTTTACCAGAAAAAGCGATAATGGAAGCCATTATAGATGTAAAACCATACCTTTTGACTGATCATTTTATTGTATTTCGCTATCCAGTGATAATAGATAAAAGAAAAAATAAAGGAAAGAGAGAATGTTATGAGGTATCTTTTTTTGAAAATGGAATACTTAAACAAGTTGTTAAACTAGATATTCCAAAAAAGGAAAAAGACAACAAGAAAAAAAATAAAAAAAGTAAATAAGCCTTTCATGATGATGTTATTAATTTTTTTAATTAATAACTAGTGGAGGGCTTTTTTTTGTGTTTAAAATTTGATTTTTATCTTTAGATATGTTAATTTAAGATATCCTAAATTATGTTCTTTAAAAACCTTAATTAAAAATTAAATTACAAGGAAAAGACATAGGAGAGGTGAGTGATTAAGATGGATGAAATTGGTGTTCCTGATCTTTCTATAAAAACTGTTAAACAGGTGGATTTTGAGATTAAATTCAAGAGATATGATTTTTTTCAAGAAGCTTCAGACTTAATGAAAAATCAAAACCCGGCTTTGTGGAAACTTTATTATTGTCCTATTCAGTTTATGGAAGTTTATTGTTCAATAAATAATGAAAATGAAATTAATGAAATGAGGAAAATGTTATCTTTTTTGAAGAAAAAATCACTTCTCTTAAGACCTGTCTCTATAATTATATTTTATGCCTTTTATTTAGAAGCAGAAGAACAGAATTTAAAGCTGCCTATATTGTCTGAAGAAGTGATTGATAAGGAGACAGAATATTGTCTTGAAAAGTATTCTTCTTATTATAAAAAAAACTTTGAAAATGAAAAATATTCTTGTATAATTAGGGATTCTTTTAAAAAGTCTATATTGGGAAAAATAGAAAAAATGTCTAGTTTAGAGAAACTGGTCAAAGAGATAAAAATTATATTCCCTCATCCTTCAATGGTTTCACCAATAGCATATGAAGTTGTTGCTTTTCTTAAATGGCAGGAGGAAGTGGACAGGTTAGAGGAAAGTTTATTAAAAGAATAGGAGGTGGTTGTTTTGGAAGCACAAGATAAGCTTAATTCTATGACAGATGAATTTTTCAAAAAAATTGATTTTGATCGAAGAGTTTTATCGGCAATTCTTTATTTCTCCAAAACTGAAGATGAGTTTAAATTCCCAACAATAAAAGAGTTTATTTTGAGTGAATTGGCTAATGTAGTTATTGAATATATTACAGGAGAAAAAGGTGATGTTCGGTATCAGAATTTAAGAATGTCTGAACCATGTTTTGAGGACAAAATTTGGGAATCTATTAAGCAAGCTTTTGAAAAATCAGATTCAAAATTGAGTGAGGCAGTCAAAGATTCAATTTTAAGATTAACTGAATTAAAATATAGTCATCCTACTGGTCCTGACAGGCCCTATCCAAATCCTGATATTTACTCAACTTTTAAAGGATTTGGCGGTTGTGGTGGAATTTGTGAAATTATAGGGAAATCTACTTTTTCATTTTCTGAAGAAACAAACAGAAAGATAGAAAAGGAAATTTTACCTTCACTTTCAGAAAGTACAAAGAATGATTGTAGAGCAATTGGAAAAATTATGAGGGGATATATTCAGGAAGATCTAGAATATATTAAAGAACATTATCATTGGTAAGTATTAAAAAAATTCTATTAACCCGCAGGGGTTCATCTTTTCTGATGAATCTTGCGGGTTTTTTTCTTTATTTTCCAAAAAACTCTTGACAAGTGGATTTTTTTGGATTATAATGTTACCTTCTTGTTATTTTTAAAAATATATTCATAATATAATTAGATTATAGATTTATAAATATACGGAAGGAAGTGTCAGAATTGGATGAAAATATAGTTTTGTTAGTAGATGGTTACAATGTAATAAGAAGCTCGATTGCTAGATTTGGTTTTTTGAAAAGTAAGTTTCCGAGACAGCAAAGAAAATGGCTCCTTGAAAACTTAAAGCAAAAGATTATTGAAAAGAATATGTTTGGAATTATTCCAGACGAAATATTTTTGATTTTTGATGGTGTTTTTTTTGAAGAAAATCAAGCTACTGAAAAAATAAAAGTAATTTTTACAGACAAGAAAAAAGAAAATGCTGATCAAAGGATAATAAGGATTATTGAGGATATGATAGAAAGGAGGGAAGAGAAAAAAGTCTATTTGATTACAAGCGACCGAGGGTTAGTGAAGGAGGCAAAGGAGAAAGAAGGGAGGAGATTAATTCTAGTTAATGTGGATTCGAATCAGTTCATTGATTGGTTGGAAGAAGGTAAGGACAGTAATGAATATAGCAAAAGTTAAATGAGACAGGGAGTGATTTCAGTGGCAAGAAAAATAGAAGGAAATGTATGTATTGGATTAGATATAGATCCTGCAAAGGATTTATATTTAAATGATGATTATGCAAGTTTGTGTATACCATTCGTTCCGGGAGAAAGAGGCCCTTTCTTCCGAATCTATGACAAGCGTCCAAGATTAATGGAAGCACTCAAGAAATACAAATCCGCCAAGAATATGTCGGTAGATCAATTCGCATTAGCCGGCAAAAAGATTGAAGAAAAGCAAATAATCAAAATAAAGCAAGATACAGAAAAAGAGCTGGTTGAAGCATTTTGTGCCCCGGCCAGTGTGTATTCGGATTACGAGAAGGACGGAAGAGGTGTTAATAGGAACGTATTAGTTTTTGAGGAACCCGAGCTGGAGGAAAGTAAATCGTTATTATCAGCGATCAACTTTTCAATGGTTTCCATGAATGGCATGAATTCTCGATTCTGGAAACAGGACCACAGAGATCCCTGGACGCGTTTTCTTACAAAAGTAGATGAAATAGGAAATGATGGTCCGGTTAAGACGCGTTTTCTCGTTTTGTCTTTGACCTCGGCCTCAAAGCCATTTTCTCTTTTTCATCGAGCATGTCAAGAAGACGGTAAGGTAATTGAAACAATCTACAATATGGATTCTAGTAAGACTGTTAAAGAAGAGGTATTGGTTCCTGCGATTTCGGAAAAGAAAACAAAATCAAAGAAGAAATAACAACTTTATTTTCGTTCCGATGTTTAATTATGTTTAATCATTTAATATCGGGATGCCCTTTTTAGGGACACAAAACCCTACTGGTATATAAAGACAATTTTTTATAATATGTCTTTGCCAGTAGGGTTTTTTCTTTTTATAATATTTATATAAAAAAACAGCTTCAAAGCTGTTTTTAAAATTTTTGTTTTAATTATTTAGTAATTATTTTATACAGTAGTTGCTATAAGTACTAAAGACATAAAAACTATAAGAGCCAAAAAGAGCAAGGTGATTTTAATTTTATTGCTGATTTGAAAATTTAAAGTTAATCCTTTTACTTTAAGTGTCATAAATCCTCCCCTGTTTTCCCGATGACCACCGGGGAACGGGCCGGTCCGATGTTGCATCGGACATAGGCTTATTTCTAAATAAAACACTCTTTTTTATACTACAAAATCCATTATAAAACTTTATTTTTTCTTGTCAATAGAATTTTAAATTTTGATTTTTCATTTTGCCTATCTGATGATAGGCAGGCACTTTACATTTTAAATTTTGTTGTTTCTACTATATTAATCCCTAATTCCTAATCACTAAATCCTAATGAATAAGGGTTTACAATACTTGACAAACATATTATAATAGATTCTATGTGAGGAGGTTTTTATTATGGATAAAATAATTATAAAAGGAGCTTGTGAACATAACTTAAAGAATATTGATGTAGAGATTCCTCGAGATAAAATGACAGTTATTACAGGAATTTCCGGTTCAGGCAAATCTTCTTTGGCTTTTGATACTATATATGCTGAAGGGCAAAGAAGATATGTAGAATCTCTTTCTGCTTATGCTCGGCAGTTTCTAGAACTTATGGAAAAACCTGATGTTGACCAGATTGAAGGCTTGTCTCCTGCTATTTCTATTGATCAAAAATCCACATCTCGTAATCCACGGTCTACAGTAGGTACTATTACAGAAATTTATGATTTTATGAGACTTTTATTTGCTCGTTGTGGTCAGCCTCATTGTTACAAATGTGGTAAAGAAATATCAAAACAAACTGTTACCCAGATAACTAAACAAGTTTTAAATTATTCAGAAAAAAGTAAGATTATGATTTTGGCGCCTTTAATTAAAGACAGAAAAGGTGAACATAGATATGTTTTTGATGAGATTAAAAAAGCTGGCTATGTTCGAGTTAGGGTAGACGGAAAAATTTATGATATTGCTGAAGATATAGTTTTAGATAAAAATAAAAAGCATACTATTGATGTTGTTGTGGATAGATTGATAATTGATGAAAAATCAGAGATTAAAGATTCCCACCTTGCCGGTAAGCAGGAAAAATCAAAATTATCAGAAGAAAAAAAATATGTTAAAAAATCCACTCCTAAGAAATCTCGTTTGGTAGATTCTTTGGAAACAGCTTTAGATTTAGGTGATGGTGTAATTTATATTCAAAAAACAGATACTGGAGAAGAGGATATTTTTTCGGAACATTTTTCTTGTGAACGTTGTGGTATATCATTGCCAGAACTTGCTCCCAGAAGTTTTTCTTTTAATTCTCCTCATGGAGCTTGCCTTACTTGTTCTGGATTAGGAACAAAATTAGAAGTTGATCCAGATTTAATAATACCTAATCCACGATTAACATTAGCAGAAGGGGCAATTCGTCCTTGGGCTAGAACAACAGCCAGAGTTACTTGGTATGACAGGCTTTTAGATGCTGTTGCGGAAAAACATAATTTTTCTGTTGATGTTCCAATGGGGGAATTATCAAAAGAAGCTTTAGATAAAATTTTATACGGTACTGGGGAAGAATCATATGAACTGGAAAATAGGGGAGTTTATGGTAAAGTACGAGAATATGTTACTACTTTTGAAGGAGTGATACCTAATCTAGAAAGACGGTATAAAGAGACAGACTCAGATTATATAAGAAAAGAGATTGAAAAATATATGATAGTGAAAAAATGCCCAAAATGTAAAGGAAAACGGTTAAAACCAGAGTTTTTGGCAGTAAAACTAGATGGAAAATCAATAATGGACATTGCTGAAATGCCTATAAGTGATACTTTAAAGTATTTTGAAGAACTAAAATTATCTCAGAGGCAGAAAACTATTGGCAAACAAATATTTAAAGAAATTCAACAAAGATTGGGATTTCTAATCGATGTAGGAGTACAATATTTAACTTTGGATAGAGCATCGGGAACTTTATCTGGAGGAGAGGCTCAAAGGATTAGATTAGCAACACAGATTGGTTCTCATCTTGTGGGCGTGATATATATATTGGATGAACCATCTATTGGTTTACATTATCGAGATGAGAAAAGACTAATTGATACTTTAAAAAAATTAAGAGATTTAGGAAATACAGTCATAGTTGTTGAACATGATGAGTCCACGATTAATTCTGCTGACTGGGTTATAGATATTGGTCCTGGTGCTGGAGAAAATGGGGGAGAAGTGATTGCCACAGGTACTCCAGAACAAATAAGTAAAAATAAGAAATCTTTGACTGGGCTTTACTTATCTCATAAAAAAGAAATCCCTATACCAAAAAGACGAAAAAAAAGTTCCGGTAATTTTTTGGAAATTAAGAAAGCCTCAGAATTTAATCTAAAAAATATTGATGTTAAGATTCCTTTAGGTATGTTTGTTGGAATAACTGGGGTTTCTGGTTCAGGAAAGTCCACTTTGGTTACAGAAATTTTAGCCAAAGCTCTTTCCCGAATTTTTCACAGGGCGAAAGAAGAGCCGGGTAAACATAAAGAAATTTTAGGTACGGAAAATTTAGATAAAGTTATTAATATTGATCAGTCTCCTATAGGAAGAACTCCTCGTTCTAATCCAGCTACCTACACTGGAGCTTTTACTAATATAAGAGAACTTTTTATGGCAGTTCCCGAAGCGCGTATGAGAGGTTATCAGTCAGGGAGATTTTCATTTAATGTAAGAGGTGGAAGATGCGAAGCTTGTCGAGGTGAAGGAATGATAAAAATTGAAATGCAATTTTTGCCAAATGTATATGTGAAATGTGATGAATGTAAGGGTAAAAGATATAATCAAGAGGCTTTAGAAATTCATTATAAGGGAAAAAATATTGCTGATGTTTTAGATATGACTTGCAAAGAAGCTTTGGATTTTTTCAAAAATATTCCTTCAATTAAGCAAAAAATGCAGACTCTTTTTGATGTAGGGTTAGGATATATTCGTCTTGGACAGCCGGCTCCAACTTTATCAGGTGGAGAAGCCCAAAGAATAAAATTAGCTACAGAATTGTCCCGTAAGGCAACAGGAAAAACTCTATATATTTTAGATGAACCTACAGTAGGATTGCATTTTGAAGATGTTAATAGATTACTTCAAGTTTTGGATAAATTGGTTGAAAAAGGAAATACAGTTTTGGTTATTGAACATAATATGGATGTTATAAAAAGTGTGGATTGGATTGTTGATTTGGGTCCAGAAGGAGGAGATGCTGGGGGAGAAGTTATGATATGCGGCACTCCAGAACAAATAATTAAAGATAAAAAATCATATACTGGTCAATATTTAAAGAAAATATTAAATAGAAAAAATAATAGATGATTTTTAAAAAGGTATAGAATTTTTTATAATATTGACAAATGTTTTATATTTATGATAGGATATAATATCCTATCATTTTAAAATATAAAAGAGTACTTTAAAAAAAATTGGAAAAATAAAGGGGTTGGAATAAAATGATTGAGAGTATCAGAGAATTTGACTGTGTAGAGTTTATTAATATTGAAGAAATGATGGAAAAAAAGGAACGGAAAAAGAAGAAATTTATTTTATGTATCCCTGTACTTAGAGGAGAAGATAAAGATATTCTTTTAAATGAATTACAAATAGCTTCGGATTTGAAAAAAAGAAAATTTTTAGATCAATTGATTTTAGCTTTTCAGGGTACAGAACAAGATGAGATACCCAAAGCCATTACTGGAAAAAAGAAATATAAGGAAGTAGATATATTTTATACATCTCAAATTGAAGTTCCGGATATGGCACCTCCCTTTTTTAGAAAAGGAAAAGGATCTGATATGAGAAGAGCCTCTTATGAAATTGTAAAAAGGCTTATTAAAGAAAGGGAAAAATTAGAAAATGTTGTATTGGGATTTATAGACGGAGATATCCTTCCTTTTACAGTAATAGAAGGAGAACAAAGGAAAGTTTTTGGTTCTCATTATATTACTGGTCTTTTTGGACCTTTTTTGGAGGATTTAGAAATCAAAATGAATTCTTTAGTATATTGTCGTCCAAAAGGTTATGCAAGAATTAATAAATTAGTGGCTCGAGTTCTTTTTTCTGTAATAGATCATGAAAAATTAAATCCTATCCGCCCGGCTTATTTTACTTCAGGTGAGAAAGCATGGCATTTGCCAACTTTGCTGGATATAAGATTTAGACAAAAATACGGAATAGAAACTCAAATATGGTTAGAATTAGCATTTAAATTAAAACCCATTTTTTTAGCCACAGTGAATGTCGGTACATTTGATCACGAACATAAGGGTTTAGGTGGTTTATCGTATATGAGTTTTGGTATTGTAAGAACTTTCCTGGAGTATATGATTGAACAAGGAATAATTAAATTAGGTAAGGGTGTAAAGTTGTCTCGCAAATTTGAATATTCGGAAATCGAATTAGAAGAGGAACAATTTTTTTGCCGAAAAGATCTTCATGAAATAACTTACAAACCACTTAAAGAACTATTCCCACAACTTAAGTAAAAATAATATGATAAATATTAAAGCCCATTATCAGTAAAATTTTACTGAATCAATGGGCTTTTTTGTTTTTAAATTTGACAAATGATTTAATATGATGTATTTTTTAATAAATTTTATTAACTAAGGTTTTTTGCTTTGGTGGAAGCTTAAAAATTGAAAATTTACCGTCTATAATTTTAGGAGGTGTAAAAAATGCCTGCAGATTTTGATATAGTTAGGAATGTTAAAGATTGTCCGGATGAAAAGGTGGAAATTGTTTGTTTAAAAAATTATGAAGAAAATCAGAAAAGCCAGTGTGGAGAAAAAATAGATTTATCAAAATTTGACAAAGATTTACAGGAGGTAGAAATCAGATCAGGAGAAATTGTTCATATGTGTTGGCCTAGAAAAGGATGTCCTAAAAAGAGATGTGATGATGAGTAAAATTAACAAATTGTTTTGTTTAAATATTTTGCCACCTATTTTTAAGATTTTGGGTGGCTTTTTTCTTTTTAAAAAATATTCTTGACAATTAAACTTTTTTGTGGTATTATATTATAATAAATTCTTTTTAGAAAAAAATAAAAAAATCAAAAACAAAAGGTAGTTAAATGGCAAAAACTAAAACAAAAATAATAGAAAAATATTCTCATTTTGAAAATATTTTATCACTTGGTAACTGGGTTTTGTTAGTATTAGTTTTGGCATTTACATTTAATTCTAGCTCAGTTAGTGATAGTAATAAATTAATTGTTTATTATACTTTAGGCGTTTTTGCTTTATTTAATATTCTCTATCATCTAGCATTTCCAAAAAAATTTAGCGGACCAACAAAAACTGCAATAGAAAGTTTAATTTTATTCGTATTTATAACAATTTTTGTTTATTTTACTGGTCAGTTTGAAAGCCACTTTTTTTATTTTTATCTCTTTCCTATTATTTCTTCAGCGTTGACTTTTAAAAAGAGATATATAGAGGTGGTTTTTTCTTTATTAGTTGGAATTACTTTAGCAGGATTAATTTTAAATAAAGAACTATTTCCTATTAATCTAAATTTAATTCTTTCTTTAATAATTAGATTTTCTATATTAATTTTATTTGCGGGTATAAGTTATCTTCTTGCAGGTGAGGTATTATCTCAAAGAGAGGCTATAAAAAGAAGTACAAAACTATCTAAACAGTTAAAAGATAAGATAACTGAAGTTGAAGCTTTATATAAAATAAGTAATGTTTTTTCTTCAATTTCTAATTTAGATAAAGTTCTTGAAGCTGTTGTTAATAAAACAACAACTTTATTAAATTCTGATATTGGGTTTATAGCTTTATTTGATGGGGAAGAAATAAAGATTAAGTTATCTTCTGGAGTTTTAACTTCTATTTTTTCCAATCTTAAATTACATTTTACTTCTGATTTAGGAATTTCAACTTTGTCTTCTGGAAAATCATTTAAAGTTTCTGATATACAAAAACAAAATTGGAAAGATCCAGTTCTTTTACATATTTTAGACTCTGAGGGCATTAATTCTATTTTAGGAGTTCCTTTACTTTTGGAAAAGAAAGTAATTGGAGGGCTTTATGTTGCGTCACGTAAATCTCGTGATTTTTCAAATAATGATGTAGCTTTACTTCGTAATTTAAGTACTTATGCAGCTGTAACTCTTGGAAGAATCAGAGCTATTGAAAAGATACTTTCTGAAAAATCTAAAACTGAATCCATTATTACCAGTATGGGTGAAAGTTTGTGTGTAATTAATTTGGATAAAAAAATAGTGCTTTTTAATAAAACAGCGGAGACATTAACCGGAATTAACTCAGAACAAGCTAGGGGGAAACCTTATTTTGAAATATTAAATATTTGTGATAAACATGGAAAAAAAGTACTTTCTCCAGATAAAATGCCCTCTTCAGTTTTAAATTTGATTGAGGAAAAACGCCTTAAAGGACAGGACAATTTGTTTATTATAGGAAAACAAAAAGAAAAAATTCCTATTGCTGGAAAAGCTACACCATTTATAAATGAAAAAGGAGTAACTGTTGGAGAAATAATTATATTAAGAGATATAAGTATTGAGTTTGAAATTGAAAATATGAAAAATGAGTTTGTTTCTATAGCTTCTCATCAATTAAGATCACCCCTTACTGCTATTAGATGGAATTTAGAGATGTTAAAAGACGGAGATTTAGGAAAGCTTTCTGAAAATCAGCAGGATGCGACTGATCAAGTTTATAAAAGCACAATAAAGATGGTAAATTTAGTCAATGATCTTTTAAATGTTTCTAGAATAGAAGAAGGCAAGATGAGATTGGAAATAAAAAAAGTAAATATGACAAAAATTTTGTCTTCGATAGTTTCAGAATTTATGCCTAAAGCAAAACATAAGGATATTTCTATTAGATTTAAGCCTGTTAATTTACCTGATGTAAAAGTTGATCTTGAAAGAATTTCAGAAGCTATAGGAAACTTAGTTGACAATGCAATTAAATATACTCCTAAAAAAGGAAAAGTGTTAATTTATACTCGAGTATCTAAAAATACTTCGAATTTGATTATTACAATATCTGATTCAGGAATAGGAATTCCTGAAGAAGATCAATTGAAGTTGTTTACCAAATTTTTCCGAGCATCAAATGTAGGAACAACTAGTGTTCAAAGTACTGGTCTTGGTCTTTTTATTGCTAAATCTATAATAGAAGCTCATGGAGGTAAAATTTGGGTTGAGAGTGAAGAAAAAAGAGGAAGCAAGTTTTCCTTAACTTTGCCTATAGTCAGAGAAAAAGTTGGAGATAAAACAAAAACTTTAGAAATACAAAAAAAAGCTAAAATACAGATAAAAGAAGCTAAAGAAAAGGCTGAAATAGAAGAAGAAAGAAAAAGAAAAGAAACAGAAGAAAGAGCCAAGATAGAGGCTGAAAGAGAAAAGGAAGAAGAACACAAGAGAAGAGAGGAAGAAAAGAGGAAGAAGGAAGAAGAGGAACGTCGAAAACAAGAAGCTGAAAGAAGAAGGAAAGAAACAGAAGAAAAAGCTAGATTAGAAGCAGAGAGAAAACGAGAAGAAGAAAGAAGGAGGAAAGAAGCAGAGAAGAGAACTGAAATAGAAGCTGAAAGGAAAAGAAAAGAGGAGGAAGAACGTAAGAGAGGGGAAGGAGAAAGAAAACAAAAAGAAGCTGAAGAAAAGGCTGCAATCGCAAAAGCGCAAAAGGATGCTGAAGCGCAAAAAGAAAATGATAGATTGGAAACAGAAAGAAAACGAAAAGAAGAAGAGGAACATAAAAGACAAGAAGATGTGAGAAAACGAAAAGAAACAGAAGAGAAAGCTAGATTGGAAGATGAAAGAAAAAGGGAAGAGGTTGAAGAAAAAGCTAGATTAGAAGCAGAGAGAAAACGAAAAGAAGCAGAGGTGCAGAGAAAAAAAGATAAAAGAAAAGCTGAAGAACATAAAACAAAGATTAAAAAAGATTTTGAAGAGCCTGGTGCTTTAGAAAGACTTTATGGTCCGGAAGTTAGAGAAGAAATTAAATCTGAACAAAAAGAAGAAGAAGTTAAAAAAAATGGTTTTTTCGGATCATTTAAAGGAATATTTGGTTCTAAAGAATCTAAATCTGAAGAGATTAAAAAGGTGGAAAAAGAAGAAAAAAAAGAATCTGTATCTGAAGAAGAAAAATTAAAAACTGAACTTACTCCTTGGTATAAAAAACTTAGGAGAGAAGAAAGAAAGAAAAAATAATCTATCTTTATTAAATATTTAAGTTAAGAATAAATTAGAAAATAAAAGTTAATTTCCAATCGCCTGTGGCGATTGGAACGGCTCGTTCTTCCGATAATTATCGGGAGATAATTCATTCCTTTCAGTTTTACCGAGAGGAAAGAAGGAGGAATCATGAATAAAAAGAAAGTTTTGGTAATAGAAGACGATAAATCAATGCAAGGTATTTATAAAACTAAATTACAACAAGAAGGATATGAAGTAATTCAAGCACTTGATGGAGAAGAAGGTGTTAAAAAATCAAAAACTGAAAAACCTGATCTTATTATTTTAGACTTAATTTTACCTAAAATTGATGGTTTTGAAGTTTTAAAAAAGATAAAGGCGAACAAAAAGACTTCTGGTATTTCAGTTATTATTTTGTCAAATTTAGGACAGAAAGAAGATTTAGAAAAAGGACTTGCTTTAGGAGCTGATGATTATTTAATTAAAGCTATGCATCCTATAACTGATGTTTTATTAAAGATTAGAAAACAACTCCAAAAAGGAAAAACAAAAAATGAAAAAACAATGCCTCATTATTGTATAGATATTAAAGAATCTATTTTAGATGCTCCAAAACTAGCTTCTGATTTTAATTTTAAAGGATTATTTAATTGTCCTACTTGCGGTAAAAAAATGTTTTTGCAGCTTATTCCTAAAGAATTAAGTAAAAATAACAGAAAATTCTCTGCTTCTTTTATTTGTTATAGATGTAAAAAATCTTCCTAAATTTTAATGATTATATACTGGTTGTTGATGATAATACTTATTTAAATAATAAAAATATAATTAATTTGTAATTTTTAAAAAGAGATTTTAATGAATATTATAGAAGATAAAAACAAAAAAAATAAAAATTCTTTTTTCTATATTAAAGATAGCATTAAAAATTATTGGAGAAACGGAAAAATAAAAAAAGGTGTACTTTATTCTACCTTAAGTGTTTTGGTGGTTTTTTTATTTGTAAGTACAAATAACAATAAAGAAGATAATTTGATTGATGAACAGAGTTCATCAGAATCTGAAGTTGTTAGAACTATGACTCATGAAGATAAAGACAATAATTTAATATTTACTAAAAATGAAAACGAAGAAGAGGAGCAGAATATCGAATTTGCTCCTGATGAATTTATAGTTAAATTTAAATCTCAAGTGGAAGATAAACTTAAGAAAGATGATATAATTGGTGCTTCTGATATTGGAATTAATTCGGTAAATGCTTTAAATAATAAACATGGGGTTCTAAAGACTGAAAAGGTGTTTAAAACAAAAGATAAAAAAAATGAATCTGAACTTTCTTTATTTAGAAAAGTGAAATTTTCCGAAGAAAAAGATATTAAAAAAATCGTTAAAGAATATAAAGATGATCCAAATATAGAATATGCAGAGCCGAATTATAAGATGGAAAAGCAAACTGTTCCTTCGGATCCTTATTTTTCTTCTTCTGGGTCTTGGGGGCAACCATATGATGACCTTTGGGGATTAAAAAAGATTGAAGCTTCTGATGCTTGGGATACAACAACAGGCTCTTCTGATATTACTGTAGCTATTATTGATACAGGTGTAGATTATAATCATGAAGATTTATCTTCCAATATGTGGACTAATTCAGGCGAAATCCCAGACAACGGGATTGATGATGATTCAAATGGATATATTGATGATATATATGGCTGGGATTTTTATAATGATGATAATGATCCAATTGATGATCATGGTCATGGAACTCATTGTTCAGGAACTGTATCTGGTGTTGGTGATAATAGTATTGGTGTTGTTGGAGTTAATTGGAATGCTAAAATTATGGCTGTGAAGTTTTTAGGTTCAACAGGTTCTGGCTGGTCTTCGGATGCAGCATTGGCTATAGAATATGCTGCAGATTCTGGTGCTGATATTTTAAGCAACAGCTGGGGGGGAGGTGGCCAATCTCAAGTTGTAACTGATGCAATTGCCTATGCTCATGATCAGAAAGGATGTGTTGTTGTAGCAGCAGCTGGAAATAGCAATGCTGATGCTAATAATTATTGGCCAGCAGGAGATCATAATGTAATAACAGTAGCTTCTTCAACAGAAAATGATGAAAAATCAAGTTTTTCCAACTGGGGGTCAAAAATTGATGTAGCTGCTCCAGGTGGAGGAAATTCTGATGGAAGTTCGGGCAGAATATATCAAAATATTTTGTCTTTGAGAGCTTCAGGTACAGATATGTATGGGGATGGAAATAATATAGTAGATGATGATTATTATAGAGCCCGGGGGACTTCAATGGCTTGTCCTCATGTAGCAGGACTGGCGGCTTTAATTTTAGCCAATAATCCTACTTGGACAAATGAACAAATAAGACAAGTAATTTGCTCATCTAGTGATGATATAGGAGATGCCGGAAAAGATGATTACTTTGGTTATGGAAGAATAAATGCTAATAATGCTCTGCAAGTAGATACTCCTCCTTCAATAGCCCGCTTAAGCGGACCTTCAGGTACTCTTTATAATAATGTAGATATTACTGGTTCAGCTTTTGGAGAAAATTTTGTAAGTTATAAATTGGAATATGGTATAGGTTCATTACCTGCCAGTTGGACAGAAATTACAACTTCTTCTGATCAGGTTACAAATGGAACTCTTTATTCAAATTTTGATACAACTTTAGTATCTGACGGGGATATTACATTTAAGCTCACAGTTTCTGATTCTGAAATAACAATATATGATACATTAAAATCTACTATTGATAATATTTATTTTACAGCTCCAGAAGAAGAAACAGTTAAAAAGGCTGGAGATAGTGTTGAGATTAAAGGCCGGGCTTTGGGTACAAACTTTGTTAATTATCAAATTGAATATGGTCAGGGAAAAAATCCTTCAAGTTGGTCAACAGAAGGAATTACTTTAGAAAATGGAGGAAACCAACCTGTTGATGAAAATACTTTGGGCATATGGGATGCTTCCTCTATTAATCAAGCGGATTTTTATAAAATTAAATTAAAAGTTATTTTTTCTGATCGCCAACAGGAAGAAAATGTAATTGTTTATTTAGACCCTACAATTCATTCAGGCTGGCCACAAGAGGTAACTCCTTGGCAATCAGGATTCCTTAGATTAGCTTTAATGGATGTTCCAACGACTGCTGATTTGGATGGAAATGGCACAAAAGAAATTCTTATAGGTTATGGCAATTATATGTATATTTTTAATGCTGATGGTACATCCTATCCTGGTTGGCCAAAATTATTACAATTAAATGAAAATACTCTAATAACTCAAAAATCACCTACAGTAGCTGATATTGATAATGACGGTTATTCTGAAATAGCCTTAGGTGTTGGCAGCTATCTGTATGTGTGGAATCATGATGGCACTGATTTTGAAAATTGGCCTAAATTTATCGGTAGTTATACAAGAACAGCTTTTGATGATATTAATAACGATGGAAATTATGAGATTATTATTACAACAAGCTGGTCTAAATTTGGAATTTTAGATATAGAAGGCAACTGGCTTTCTTCATGGCCAATAAACTATTATGCTTATCAAAGTTTTCCAGCTATTGGAGATATTGATAATGATGGAACAAAAGAGTTTGTTTTTTCTGCTTATGACAGTAATGATGAAGTAACTTATTTGTATGCCTATAATATTGATGGTTCAATTGTTGATGGTTGGCCGGTTCAAACTGGTGATTATATTTGTTATTCTTATCCTGCCTTAGGAGATTTAGACAAAGATGGTGATTTGGAAGTAGTTATTGGTTCTGATCAAGATAAAGTCTATGCTTTTCACCATGATGGCAGTTTAGTTTCCGGCTGGCCTCAAGATACAACAGGAGAAGTAGATTCTTCTCCAGCTTTAGGGGATTTAAACAATGACGGTTATCTAGAAATTGTTGTTGGTTGTGATAGAGCAGGATTTAATTTTGAAGATAGAAAATTATATGCTTTCAATTATAATGGATCTTTACTTTCTGGCTGGCCAATTTCAGCAAATTATTCAAATCATTCTTTTTATGGTTATGGCTCTCCATCTCTTGCAGATATTGATGGAGATGAACAATTGGAAATATTAGTGGATAATGATACAGATTATTTTAATGCTTATGAATCTGACGGGTCAATAGTTTCTGGGTTTCCAAAATATTCTGGAGAAATTGGAGCTTTTACAACAAATGCTCCTGCTGTTGATGATATAGATGGAGATGGATTAATGGAGGTGGTTTTTGTAAATTATGATTGTAAAGTTTTTGTTTGGGATTTAGAAGGAGCAAAAAATACTATCCAGGACTGGTCGCATTACAGACATGATCAATATCATACAGGTTTATATTCTATACCTTTAAATGGATTCTTGTCAGACAATAAATCTACTGTTTCAGTAAATAATAATAGTCCGAAAATAGGCAATTCAGTGGATATTACAGTAACTTTAAAAGATAGATACAATAGTCCTTTATCAGGTAAAGAAGTGGAAATTTCAGCAACAGGGTCAGGAAATACAATTACTCAACCTGTATCTTTGACTGATTCTAATGGCCAAGCCACTGCTGTAATTTCTTCAACTAATTCAGGAACTAAAACTATTACTGCAAAAGATAAAACAGATAATATTATCCTTTCTTCTACTGTAGATGTTACTTTTAGTGAGGATGGAGTATCTCCTACTATATCTACTGTGGTTGTTTCTCCTTCTTCTTTGACTGTAGGAAATACCTCCAATATAATTATTACTTTAAAAAATTATTCTAATAATCCTATAAGCGGAAAAGATGTAATTATTTCTGCCACAGGAAGTAATAACACAATAACTCAACCATCTGTATCTACAGATTCTGAAGGTCAGGTAACTGGAACTATTTCTTCTACCAAAGCAGAGACAAAAACAATAACAGTAACAGATACAACAGACAGTATAGAACTTTCTTCCCATCCTACTATTGTCTTTAATCCTGGCCTTACCTCCCAAAGTATATCTACAGCCATAGCTTCTCCTTCTAATCTTCAAATAGGAGAGGAATCTACTATAACTGTAAATCTAAAAGATATATATTCCAATCCTATATCAGGACATAATGTAACCTTATCTTCTAATAGAGGAGGAGATGTAATTACTCAACCATCATCTCCAACTAATTCTGCAGGTCAAACTCAAGGCAGTATATCTTCTGCTATACCTGGTACATCTACAATAACAGTATATGATCAAACTCAAGGATTAAGTTTAAATATTCAACCACAAGTTACCTTTGCTCTTCAAGTCCATGCCCCCAAGATAACAGAGACAAAGAATGAACAAGAAGATTACAACTTCTATTCATATAACTCTCCAGAA
>SDBS01000026.1_pt1 | contig 97805 bp, 95 predicted proteins | sample 2277091 | NCBI WGS metagenome assembly SDBS01 (sample SAMN10404972, study PRJNA504765) | marine sediment metagenome | isolation source: marine sediment core GS10_PC15, 163 cmbsf | place: Arctic Ocean: Southern Knipovich Ridge | collected 2010
CTTTACCCTCGTCGCCCCACTGGGCGCCTATCATCGCGACTACCGACATGGAAGACCTCCGCTAACGCGGGACACAGAAAAACGGGCGAGAAACTCGCCCGTTGGGAAATTATAGCAGATTGCGGCGGGATTGCAAGAGTTAAAAAGGTCCCCTAATGTCCTGGTGCGGTAATTTTTCTTTTACGTCGTCCCAATCGAGGCCCGCTTCGTCCGCGGGCTTATTTAATGTTTGATATTGGCGGCGCGTTATGGTATAGGGAAAACACGCGTTTAGAAACATCGGCTCGAAAATCCCAAAGGAGGACAAGATGACGAACGTGAGAGCTCGGGCGGTTTTCGCCGTCGTGCTAGCGGCGGCTTTGGCGCCGGCCGCGCTGGCCTATATCCACAGCTACTCCGGGTTCCTGACCGACACCGGCGACGTCGACACTTTCTCCTTCACCACCGACGCGGCGGAGATCGAGATAGAGTTCAATTCCTTCACCGAGGCCAAAGTCGACGTCGACGTGACACGAAACGGTAAATATCTGTGCACCTTCGGCATCGACGGCGTGGCCGGCATCGCGCACATGGTCGACATCACCGATGCGGAGCGTCCCACCGGCGACGTCCGGTTGGAGGACGTGGACGGCCAGGCGAACGTCCGCATTAAGGGCGGCGGCGAGTTCTACATCGCCGTACACGCCAAGCAAGGCTCGGCCGAGTGGGGCTTCACCTGGAGCGAGGCCACGGATTAGGAATAATCGATAAGGATAAGAACGACGGCGGCCTTGACGGCCGCCGTTTTGTTTGTAGTTAAGGCCGGCTTGCGCCGGCCCCGGTAATATCGGTTCCGTGTTATAAAAAAGGAAAACTGGGTACCTAAGCCGGGGAAAAACTTTTCATTTCTTTTATCTCTTCGGTAAAACCAACGACCTCTTCAAATAGTTTAGGTTCGGGTTTATCCGCTCGGGTATACCGATTTAAATATCCTAAGACCGCGTTTTTACCCCTGGCGCGCTTAGATTTTAAATATTCCTCAATGAATAAGACCGACGCTAATAAATTTAGGTAATTAGGTTCAAGTAGGGAACGGTTTCTATCGAGGAAATCTACGTATTTCTCAATAATTAGTTCGGGCGCCGCGCTTAGCGAATAACTCTCGCTTTTTTTGGCAATGCGACTTTTTTCTTTGAGTCCAGTACTAGTTAATACAAAGTGCGAATCTTTTTCTAGGTTTCCCGAGAAAGGCCCGGTCGAACGCCAATTGAATACAAAACCTAGGTCTATACCCAGGAATTTTAAAATGAATATAGTGCTTTGGAGGAAGGAGGCGCGATCCGAATCCTTAGTTCCTTGAAGTGGTCTCAACCGTTTTTTTTCCGCTAGCCCCAGTAAGAATTTCAAGGAGAGGTATAAACCAATCTGACGGTCTAATACTTCATCGTAGTCTGGCATATTTAAACCTTATTAAGTCTTGTTAGATACGAGCGCCCGAGCATCCTAATATAACACTCATCGAACGACCTTGTCAATAGAGGCTTTAATTCGCCGACTAAAGCCTTTAGTGAACGCGTTTCGACATCTTTGTAAGGGGGGTAGTGTTTATTTAAAAAGATATACGCGATTAATACGCATGCGTCGGATAAAATATATATAGCAGTTTGGGTCTTATCAGCGAATTTCGTAGGGGAATCCGTTTGTGATATCCGCCTTTCTTCGTCGGGCGAAATTACGGAGATCGAATCTAAGGCATGCGTAGGTTCACATATTTCTATTGTATCTACATACGTTTCGAAATCTTCTGAATTTAAACCATTTTTATGACAAAAACCCGATATTTTTTTCTTAATTCTTTCTCGAAGCTCAACTTTTTTGTCCAATATATTTTGTTTTTTCGCGCCGTAGAATTTCTTCGCTTCGAGGAAAGGTTTATCTATCTTAGCGTCAAATACCCTCCTTATGTGTTCGTTTTTTATTACGTCATTATGATGTTTTAAACGTTTCTTCCGGTAGTTTTCTTCCTCGATAATATGCGTTTTCCTTAACGCGTGCAATATTTCGCCATCTGTCATTCTTAGGAAATCGTGCCAATTTTGCCCCATATTTTCGGGGCTCGTAATTTTATCAATTATTTCGCGGTAGGAATAAAACGGGATATCTTCGGCGGTGTTCCTTTCACCGATCATATTAAATAGTATACTTTGAGTAATAATATCTAGGTAAGTTATGCGTGGGTGTTTTAGTATCTGCGTAGCGAAAACATACTTCGATAATAGGAAATGCTCTATTATATGCCTCGATTTATCTCTTATCCCGATTATAATGGATCCGGTTTTGTATTCGCGCTTCCAAGTTAAGCTTTTTATTAATGAGTGTAGTTCTATTTTTCCATACGAAACGCCCGTGAAGAAAGAATCCCTTAGTAGATAGTCTATCCTATCGGCGTCCAGTTCGTTATGGATTAATTGTTTTATGTGTGGGTGTTCAATGCTGTTCCCGGTTATTATCCTTGCTATTTCATCGCAAATCATGCGAGTTTTTTCTTCTTTTTGTAGCGGCTTTTTCCCCCGCGTTTTTTCCGTTATGTTTGGGATCCGCGCTATGATCCTTTTAATTTCACTATTAAACCTAACTATGTACCCCGATATAGTTTCATGGGGTTTTTCACTTTCGAAAACCTCCCCGTATCCTTTGGTAGTTATTTCCTTTTCCTCTTCCTCATTTTCGTCCTTAGGCCTTACCACTTTCTTTGTTTCTTGGTCGTGTTTCCGGATTGCCCTTTCTCCGGCGTGCGAAAAAGGCAAATGCCCAATATCGTGCAACAAAGCTGCTAACCTTGCTAGGATCACTTCGAAATAAGTTAAAGGACATCCTTCGGAGTTTACTAAATGGTCAAGCATTCTGTCGACGACATGTAAAACTCCTACAGAATGGGAAAACCTAGTTTGTGTTGCGCTAGGGAATATAAGATAAGTTAAACCCATTTGGTTAATACGGTTAAGCCTTTGGAAAACAGGGGTATTGGTGATTTTAAACTCGTATTCAGTAAGATTAACGAAGCCGTAAACGGGGTCGAATATACGTTTGGGTAACGATAGGCCTTCGGGGGGATACCTTTTAATGATTCCGGTTGCGCTTTTTTTCGCTCGCCTCTTGTCCATTGCATCTTTATGTTACCAAGTTTTATATTACTATACAACGTTTTTATTTGTTTACGTTCTATTAATAATATAAAGCGTTCGCATTTTAAATAAATATATCTTACGCTTCCCACGTCGCGGAGCGCGTTCGGTGGGCCGCTACAAGGTCTGCGAACCACTTCTCCCGGGATTAGCGCGCCATGTCCTGGTCGTTGTGGAGCGTTGGAATAATCGATAAGGATAAGAACGACGGCGGCCTTGACGGCCGCCGTTTGATTTTACTTTGGCCCTTTAAACTCGGGCCACGCGTCGAACCTGTTTTTTATTGTATCCCTGCCTCCGCCGGCTGCCAGTCCACGGCGCGGCGCTTGCGCGCGGCCAGCATGTCCGCGAACCACTTCTCGTGCGAATAGCGCGCCATGTCCGGGTCGTTGGGCGGCTGGGGAACGAAGGACTCCGGCGCCAGCTCGAGCGTCAGCGCCAGGTACCGCCGGCATTCCTCCTCGTCGCCGACCTCGGCCCAATAGCAGGCGAAGTTATAGTAAACGCGGAAGTCGTCGGGCGTATTTTCCAGGCCCAGCTGGAACGCCTTTTCGGCCTCCTCGCCGCGACCTAAGCGGTGGAGGACCAGGCCCAGCGTGGCGTAGGAAAGGCCCGGGTACTGCGCGAGCTCGACCGCTTTCTCCGCGTACGCCAGCGCTTCTTGGGCCTTTCCGAGCTGGGAAAGGCAGAGGGCTTTGCCCCTTATCGCGCGTACGCGGCCCGGCCCGAGCGCGAGCGCCTGCTCGAAAGCGGCGGCGCCGGCGTCGAAGCGGCCACGGTCGTGAAGGTCTATGCCTATTTGCGTCAGCACCGCGGCGCGGCGCTTCCTCTCTCCTTCGGGTGATAGCTTGAATTTCATATGAGACAATTATAACAGATTGGCGGCCCGGAGGCAAAATCGCCCAAGGCCGCGGCTTTATAAGTGCTTATTTTTGAATTAAAAACGGTTCACCGAGAAACGTACGGGAACGGCTCGAGGGGCTTCACGATTCGGCCCGCCTCGTCGAAGTATAGCTTCACGCGGACGCCGACGCGGTCCGTATGCCACGTGATCGACGTTTCCTCGCACGCCGGGCACACCCGCCGGATGGCTTCAAGCTGCTCCGGCGTGAACGCGACCGTTACCTCGGGCCGGCCGCTCCCGCGGTTCCGTTGCCGCTGCCGCTCGAGCTCTTCGCGCTGTTCCGCCGTAAGCTCGAGGAGCAGCCACTTCCTACCCGTACCCTGGTCGTCGAGGGAGCTTTTGACTTCGGCCTCGTGTCGCGGCGAGGCGGTTCCCTCTCTCTCGGCCGCCTTTCCGCCCGGGCCGCCGCACGCCCCGGTTGTTAACGAAAATACGAAGACTAACGCGATCGCGCTTTTCATCGCCGCCTCCTTTAGTAGCAGCGTTATTCTACCAGAACCGACCGTCTTCTTAAACGTTTTTCCTTTCGTCGGTAGCGGCGGCCTTGAAGGCCGCCGCTTCGTGCGGGCGTTATGTTATTATCGGGTATGGATTACGCTAAGTATAAGGGCCGTCCATCCCTGCGTTTGGAGGGAGTCGATTACGGCGAACAGGTTACGTACGGCGTTACCTTATAATACGAAAAATCGAGTACCACATTTCAAAGACCCGGGGCTGGCGGCTTCCCTTTTGTCGATAATAATCCGCGCCCGCCTGGAAGTACGTTTCTACGTTTACGGTTACTGCATAATGCCCGACCACGTTCGCTTGATGGTGCAGCCGCAGGGGGCGACAACGCTTTCCCGAATCGTCCGTTCCGCAAAGGGCCCGATGACGGCGACTTTTCCGCAAATTTAAACCCGGCGTTACGCTGTGGCAACGGGGATACGTCGATAACGTTATAAACAGCGAAAAGGAATTCGTAAACGTACTGAGATATATAATTCTAAATCCGGTTAAGGAGGGGCTGAGCGAGGGCGAGTTCGATTACCCTTTTAGCGGGGTGTTGGATTATTTTACTCTTTAGGGGAGAAAGCGGTAACGGCGGACTTAAAGTCCGCCGCTACTGGGAGCGAGGCGTTCTTTATAATAAGGCATAAGCAGTTTGACGGTGAAGGAGAGGATCTTCATGGCGATAGCGAGCAAACCGCGCACGGTCCGAGCGCCGCGGGGCACGAAGCTTAGCTGCAAGGGCTGGCACCAGGAGGCGGCGCTGCGGATGCTGATGAACAACCTCGACCCGGACGTCGCCGAGATACCCGAGGAGCTGGTCGTCTACGGCGGCGCCGGAAAGGCCGCGCGCAATTGGGAAGCGTTCGATAAGATAGTAGAGACGCTCCGGCGGCTGGATAACGACGAGACGCTGCTCATTCAATCCGGCAAGCCGGTGGGCGTCTTCAAGACGACGCCGGATGCCCCGCGCGTCCTCCTCGCCAACTCCCTTCTAGTGCCGGCCTGGGCGAACTGGGAGACGTTCTGGGAGCTGGAGGGCCGCGGCCTCATCATGTACGGCCAGATGACCGCGGGCTCCTGGATCTACATCGGCACGCAGGGGATTCTGCAGGGGACGTACGAGACCTTCGCCGAATGCGCGCGCCAGCATTTCGGCGGCTCGCTCGCCGGCAAATGGGTCCTCACCGCCGGGATGGGCGGTATGTCCGGCGCGCAGCCGCTGGCCGTCACGATGAACGAGGGCGTCGTCGTCGACGTCGAGGTGGACCCGGCGCGGGTCCAGCGTCGCGTGGACCAGGGGTTCTGCGACCGCATCACGGCCGACGTCGACGAAGCGCTGCGCTGGCGCGACGAGGCGTTGAAGAAGAAGGAACCCTTATCGATAGGGCTGGTGGCCAACGCCGGCGACGTCCATCCCGAGCTCGCGCGCCGCGGCGAGGTCCCCGACGCGTTGACGGACCAGACGTCCGCCCACGACATGCTCAAAGGCTACGTCCCGGCGGGGATGACGCTCGCCGAGGCGCTGGCGCTCCGCGAGAAGGACCCCGAGGGATACCGGGAGCGCGCGTTCGAGACCGTCGCCGTTCACGTCGAGGCCATGCTCGCGATGCGGAAGGAGGGCGCCGTCACCTTCGACTACGGCAACAACATCCGCGCGCAGGCGAAGAAGGCCGGCGTCGAGGACGCGTTCGCGTTCCCGGGGTTCGTGCCGGAGTACATCAGGCCGATGTTCTGCCGAGGCAAGGGGCCGTTCCGCTGGGCCGCGCTCTCCGGCGAGGCCGCGGACATAGCCGCAACCGACGAGGAGGTACTTCGTCTATTCCCGGAGGACGAGGGGCTCGCGCGGTGGATAAAGCTGGCGCAGGAGAAGGTCCCGTTCCAGGGCCTGCCCAGCCGGATATGCTGGCTCGGCTACGGCGACCGCGCGCGGATGGGCCTGGCGATGAACGAGCTCGTTAAATCCGGGAAGGCCTCGGCGCCTTTCGTGATAGGCCGGGACCACCTCGACGGCGGCTCGGTGGCGTCGCCGTACCGCGAGACGGAAAGTATGAAGGACGGCTCGGACGCCATCGCCGATTGGCCTATTTTGAACGCGCTGCTCAACGCCGTCTCCGGCGCGACGTGGGTTAGCGTCCACCACGGCGGCGGCGTCGGCATCGGCTACTCGCTGCACGCGGGCCAGGTAATAGTCGCCGACGGCACGAAGGAGCAGGCGGCGCGCCTCGAGCGCGTCCTGACCAACGACCCGGGGACGGCGGTCATGCGCCACGCCGACGCCGGCTACGAGGAAGCGGTCCGCGTCGCCAAGGAGCAGGGCGTCGACTTGCCGAGCGTAGAGTGATAACCGGTGGGAACGACGTTTGAGGAGCATAGATGGAATACTCTATCCATACCGACGTGAAGTACGGGCCGCTGGAGGTCGTGGACGCCGGCGGCCTGGCGGACGAATGTACCGAGAAGTGGTGGAACCAAACGCTCTGCCGCGTCAACGACGGCGTGGCGCGCCTCGGCGTGCTGGAGGGCGAGTTCCACTGGCACAAGCACGACCGCGAGGACGAGTTCTTCTTCGTCCTCGACGGCAAACTCCTGATCGACCTGGAGGGGCGGACGGCGGAGCTCGGCCCCCGGCAGGGCCTCGTCGTACCCAAGGGCGTGTCGCACCGGCCGCGCGCGCCCGAGCGTACGGTCGTGCTGATGTTCGAGGAGGAGACCGTTAAGGCCACCGGCGACTGAGGCAACCGCCCGCCGAGCGCGTTCTGACCTACGACCCGGGGATGGGGGTCGTGCGCCACGCCGACGCCCGCTGCCGGGGGACGGTCGGCCTCGCGCTGCCGAGCTAATAGGATATGAATCTTATGAAGAGGTCGTTTGCGAAGGGGCCCCGCCTATAAGCACGCGACGTCGCGGTCGGCGTCGGTCACGAGCCAGTTGGCGGCCCGCCTCCGCTCCGGCGAGGGGCGGGTAAATTCATATAGGAGGAAGGGCGCGCCTCCCGGGAAGGGGAGGAAGCCGTTGCGGAGAAGAGAGGTCCGGTAACACGAACCGAAGTGGGGGAAGGTCACGTGCTCGGCGCCCACCTCGCGGGCATGCGCCGTAACCACCGCGAGAAGGGTGCCGACGGTCGCGGGCGCGTCCTCGGCGGCGACCAGGTCTCGAATCCACAGTCCCCGGGCCGCCCGTTCCGCGACGACGTAGCCGTCCGCCCCTCCCTCAGGTGAGATCCACGCGGCCGTCCGGCCGTCGTCGGGGTAGCGCCACTCGAAGAACTTCGCCCCCCGGACGCCGACGAATTTCCACCGCCCTCGGGCCCGTTCCCAGGCGAGGTCGATCCGTTCGTCGTAGGAGGCGAGGCGCTCGGGAGGCCGCGCCCCGATAGTCGGTTCGACCGCGGAGGCGAGGCGGGCGAAGGCCGCGGCGGGGAGGCGGCGCCAAACGGGGCCCAGGGGTGCGAGCGGCTTCACCCATCGCCTCAGGCGGCCGACGACGACGTACCCGAGCTTCTTGTTCGCGGCGAGTACGGCGGCGGTGGGAAAGCTTATCGTAAACGGTGCCCCGCGTTCCCGCAGCCAGTCGCCGGCGAGGCCCCTCAATTTTTTTAAGATGCCGCGGCGCCGGTACGCCGGATCGGTCATGACGTCGCCGGCCTGGTATAGCGTGACGCGCTCGCCGCGCACCGAGAACGCCGCGGGATGCAGCGCGACGAAGCCCACCAGCCGGTCGCCGTCGCGCGCCTCGAAGGCCGCGACCGAACCCGCCGGGTTGCGGAAATATTTTCGAAGCCACCCTTCGGGCGCCGCGGGACCCCGGAACGCCTCCTCGAACAGCGCGCGGGCCTCGAGGATTCCCGCTTCCGTCGCCGGTTCGAATCTAATACCCGCGATCATAGCTGCCCGCCGTCGCCGCGCTTACGCACTTTTGACCTTATCGTACAAGCCGGACAACCGGAGCAGGAAGAGGGCCCACGGTTCTCCGCCCCTCGGCGCGACGCGCGATATCCGGAAAGGGTCCGTCCTTTCGCTTACCGGCCCGCCGACCATCGTTACGGCGCCCAGGAATCCCGCGGCGCGGAGGCAGGCGATAACGCCGTCGTCGTAGTCGCCCGGCTGCCCGTTGGGGTAAGCGAATAGGCGGGGCCGTTCGCCGATTTCCCGCTCGATGCGCGAGGAGCACGCCTCGATATCCGCCCGCGCCTCTTCGCGCGTTAAGGACGTTAATATGCGGTGGGTTTGGGAGTGGGCGCCGATTTCCCACCCTTCGGCGTGAAGCGCGCGTACCTTCTCCCAACTCAGGTACAACCCCTCCGGCACGCCTTTCGCGACGTCGAGTTGATTTTCAATATCTTCGACGACCGCCTCGCTACAGGCCGAGCTTTTCAGCCGAGGGGTCAACGCCGCCTGCGCCGAATCCGCCGCCTCTTCATTTTCGAGATCGTAGTATCGGCCGCCAACTTGGAACTTCTTACCGATCGATTCCGACAGCGCGTAAGCGAGGCGGTCCCACCAGAACCACCCGCGCCCCGACGCTACTTCCGTCGTGATGAACGCGGTCGCGGTCATACCCAGCTCCCGCAGAATCGGGAAGGCGACGCGGTACGTGTCTCCGTAGCCGTCGTCGAAGGTTACGGCGAAGGCCGGCCCCGCGCCGTCGGCGCCGCAAACCAATTCGCCGAGCGTCGTCCACCGGCGGGTTCGCAGAAGATACGTGACCTGCTTTTCGAATTCGGCGGCGGTTACGTCGCCCTGGGTTCGATCGACGAACCGTTCGCTTCCGGAGAGGACGCGGTGGTAGGCGACGACTAGCGGTTGGCGGGCGGCGCGCGTCGCTGCCCGCCAAAACCAGTTCGGGCCGCCGTACGCCAGTAAAGTTGCGGCCGCTTTTTTGAAGAGATTCATACTATTCTCCGGCGAATGGTAATATACTCCGTGGGGGGAGGTAAAGTGTTAAAATGGTTAAGCGGTATGGCGAGGTAGCGTATCGCGTGTGGCTGCTCGAGCCCGGTGAGGAGTACCACGTCCGCGTGGAGAAGTTCGGCTCGGCCATCGAGCCGGAGGAGCCGGACGACGACGTCATCTACGAGACGTATTATCATTTTACGTTTGGGTAAGCGAACGTGAGCGAAAAATAGGTACGCGAAACCCAGGAGGTTGGAAATGCTGCGGGGAATGAGGTTATTCGCGGTCGCGCTCGCGGCGGTGGCTGCGTTGTCGGCGGTCGCGGCCGGCCAAGCGACGGCCGAGGGCGAGGAAGAAGAAACGAGGATTTGCCCCGGCTGCGACGCGGAGATCCCGGTTACCGCCGTGTTCTGTCCGAACTGCCACCGGTATCTGCCGGACGCGATACCAGAAGCTAAGGCCAAACCGGAGGCGACTGAGGTTGGAGTATTACCCGGCGATGAACCGGCGAGGCGGCGATTTGCAGGCCGCGTAAAAGGTGGCGTATTGGTGGGATCGGACATGACCAACGCCGGCGTTTGGGCTTTGGTGGGCTTACGAGCTACCGACCTGATCGTTATAGGCTTAGGTTTTGGTTATCAGGATTACCCCAACGGTAACTCGTTCCCTATATGCGCGGCTTTCCGTGTGAATTTAACCCGAGGGAAGATAGCGCCGATAGTTTATGCGGAGGCAGGTTACAACAAGGCCAAGTTCGAACAGTCGTTTACGGGCGGCGAAGACCCGAGCGGCCCGGTTATTGCCGTCGGCGGCGGCTTAGATGTATTAGGCCGCGGGGGCGTCGGCTTGGCCTTCGAAGCGGGCGCGCGCTTCGAGTCGTCTAAAGAATTTTGGAAGTATTATTACCCGGGCGGCTACGTAGGGCCGGTTATGAGTAAGGAAAAGGCTTTTTCCTACTTCCAAGTCGCATTAGGCGTAGTGTTTTAAAAACGGCGGGCAATCCTTTCCGTAGCAAACCCGCCCTCCCAGGCGGGTTATCTCATATAAAGTAGCGGCGGGTTTAAGACCCGCCGCTTCGACGTAATGTTCCAAGGGGATTACTTCTTCCCGATCGTCGTCACCCAGCCGTACTTGTCCGGCGCTTCCTTGAGCATGATGGCGTTGAGCTGGTCGTAGAAGAGCCGCGAGTACTTGCCGACGCCGCCGTCGCCGATGGTCACGTCCTCGCCCTCGACGTTCACCACGCCGATGGGCGTGATGACCGCGGCGGTCCCGGTGCAGAAGCACTCGTCGGCGTCGTATATCTCGGGGAGCATCACGTCGCGCTCGGCGATTTTAAGGCCTTCGTCGGCGGCGAGTTGGAGCACGCTCTCCCGGGTGTAGCCGGGAAGTATGCTCAGGTCCTCCAGCGAGGGTGTGGCGAGCTCGTCGCCTTTCCGCAAAAAGAAGTTCGCCGCGCCCACTTCCTCGAAGTGCTCGTGATTGACGTCGAGGTAGAGGATCTCGGCGTAACCCTCTCCCTTGGCGAGCGAGTTGGGGTACATACCGGCGGCGTAGTTGCCCGCGGCCTTGACGGAGCCGACGCCCTCGGCCGGCGCGCGGTGGAACTCCTTCGATACCTTCAGCTTGATGGGGTGGAAGCCACCCTTGAAGTAGGGCCCCACCGGACTCACGAAGACGACGAAGAGGTATTCGTCGGCGGGCTTGACGCCCAGGACCGGGCCGGAGGCGAACATCACGGGCCGGATGTACAGCGCGCCCTGCTCGTCGGTCGGAACGTAAGCCTTGTTGGCGAGGACGGTTTGCTTCACCGCCTCCACGAATTGGCCCTCGTCGTACGCCGGCATCATCAGCCGCCGGCAGCCGTCGGCCATGCGGCGCGCGTTATCCCCCGCGCGGAAGAGGACGATCTCGCCGTCGTCGGTAAGACGGGCCTTCGTCCCCTCGAAGATAGCCTGGCCGTAGTGGTAGGCGCCGGCCGCGGGGTGCGTCCAGAACTCGCCCACGGGCATCAGGCCGTGGTCGGTCCACGCGCCGCCCTCATACCGCGCGACGTACATCTTCTCGGTGGGGATGAACGTGAAGCCGAGATTGTCGAAATCTATCTCGGCCGGGGGAACGGGTGCGATCGGCTTTATTTCGAATTCCATACTATCCCTCGCTGGAGCAAAAGGGCAAAGAGCCACTCTTCATTTTCCACGAAATATAACACGGCCGAAGGCGAAACCCAAGTGAAAATCGCGACGCCGTTTCGAAAAGGCGGCCCCGGCGGGTATATGGATTCCGGCAACGTCCGGCGGGCGGGCGCCGCGGATACGCTTTAACTTACCATAAAACGGTTACCGGTTTTACGTATTAGAGGGACTGCCCAAACACGCGGTAGCGCGTTTTTTTTGCCAACGGAGTTGTGGATTTTTTCCTTGACAGCCCTTTTCGAGTATGTTATATATCTTAAGAAGTCGGCGACCTTAAGTGCTCCCGAAGATAAAGACTGTTTGCCCACTTAGCTCAGTTGGTAGAGCACATGCATGGTAAGCATGAGGTCGCCAGTTCAACCCTGGCAGTGGGCTAATACCTGATATCCCTAAGACCCCCCCCAATACCCGTGTCGGGCGTCCTTTTGGCCGCCCGGCACACTTTATTAGTTAAGCCGCCCGAGGGGCGGCTTTTTTGATAAGTATACTACGTACTTCGGGCGTTAATTCCCGCCGGCCACGAATACGAACGGATAGACCACCGTGGCCTCGCCCTGGGCGCGGGGGAACTTCCAGCTGCGGACGCGCCTCAATATGCCGGCGCGCAGCTCGGCGCTGCCCAGCGTATCCTCGGCGATCTCGGCGGAGGTCACGTCGCCCCGGCTCGATATAGTGAAGCGGACCGTGACCTTGCCGCCGCCCAGCGTGGGGTTGTTCTTCAGCAGCGCGTCGTACTCGCTCTTGATGCCGGCGCGGCGTTTGGTAATCGTTTGATTTATCTGGTCGGTGGTAAGGCCCCGGGCCGGCGTTCGAGGCGTAACAACTTCCGGCGGCCTGGCGGGAGGCGGGGCGGGTTGCGGAGGGGTCGCGGGCGCCCGGGCCGGCTCCTCGAATACTATAACGTCCTCGGCCGTGGCCGCGGTTTCGGGCGCCGCCGGGACTTCCTCCGGTACCTCGGCCGCGGCGGTCTCGGCGGTAGCCGCGGTTTCCTCGGGTTCTTCCTCCTCGGGCGCGCAGAGGCAGCCGCGGCTGAACAGCAGCGCGCCGACTACGACGCCCAGGCCGAAGACGGCCGCGTAGCCGAGCCACTTGCCGCGCCGTTCGCGGTATCGGTAATAACCTTCTTCGTCGCTCTCGTACGTCAACGCTCAAACCTCTCTGTATTTACGTAAATTATAACGGCTCAGGAAGCGAGAGGCAAGGCGGCCACAAAAAAAGGCCGCCGTAAGGCGGTCATTTATTCCATGGTCGGTATTAAAATATCTAAATTATTTCTCGGCCGGTCCATAAAGCGACCCCACCCAGCGCGAAGGCCGCGGCCTGCGCCAGCGTCTGGAGGAGATATCCAGTATTCTCGATCAAGGGTAAAAGGGTTATTTGCCGAGAAGGTTTTTTGCCCAGCCCAGCACTCGCTCAACGTCCGAAAACAACGCGTCGCCTACCGATTCTACGTCAGGCTCCTCCAGCAGTTCTACGTAACGTCCTTCTACGGCGAAACGCGTTAAAACCTCCGGCGCGGTCTGCAACGTCGGCGGTTCGATACCCGCCGCGTTAAGTTCGTTCCATAAGGCCGCGACGTCGTGGGTGCGTTTAAGACGCAAGCCGTTTATTACCATGACGGCCTTAACGGCTTTCTCGACCGCTTGTTGGGCGTGGAAGCCGATGACCGACGCAAGAGTCGCCGCGCTACCCCGCATCGCAACCATTGCTTGGTAATCTACTTCCGCCTTACCGAGTAGGGCGGCGGCGACCTCGGGGGCGTTTTCAGCCGGCATAGAGCTCCACCCCCTCGCTCGCGGCCTCTTCGTAGATAACGCCGGGAATATCGCCGAAGCGGGCCATCATGTCTTCCGTCGCGACTATGACGTCTATCGGTTTCCCCAAACCGCCGAGCGCCTTGTGGATCTTTACGGCCAGCTCGCGCGGCGACGGCGTCTCTTCAACCACTACCAGTAGGTCTACGTCGCTATCGCCGGCCGCGTCGCCGCGAGCGTGCGACCCGAATAAAATCACCTTAGTTGGCGAGGCGACGGCGCGTATGCGCCGGACGATTTCTTCCCGTAGGTCTTGGTCTAAAGTCATTACCCGATATTAAGTTAAAACGCCCTCCGGTTCAAGTATTGCTACCGTAAGCGACCCGCGTATTGCCCCGGTTAATCAGTCTTAACGCTCCAAACCGCCGCCCCACCCAGCGCGAAGGCCGCGGCCTGCGCCAGCGTCTGGAAGAAGATGCCGCCGTTGGCCAAAAGCGGCGCGTGCAGCGCGAAGCCGGCCAGCGACGCCAGGAAGAATATAAACGTCAGCAGGAAGGCGAACGACGCCGCTCGAGCCGGCCGCGAGGCCGCCCGGAAGAACGCCAGCGCCCACAGCAGGAACCAGGCGTACGTCGCGAACGTCATCGGCAGCGCCAACGCCTCCGCCATCATGTTGAAGAGGAGGACGACGTCCCCCGGCGGCACCAGCGCCAGGAGCGACGTCTCGCCGCCGGCGGCGCCCACGCGGTACGCCATCCCCTCCAACAGGTAGCCGACCAGGCTTATCACCAGCGCCAACGCGCCCACCCCCAGGCCGCCCCAGGCCAGCCCCGGCGTCCGCCGCGCGAGGTACAGCGCGAAGGCCGGCAGCGCCGCCGCCAACAGGAACCAGCCGACGACCTCGAGCTGGACCGCCCAGGCCGCGGCCGGGCTGCCGTATATCTCGAACAACTTGCCGGCCGTCGGCGCCGCGAGCTCGTAGACGCCCGGGCCGAGGCCCACCGCCATCACGAGCCAGCTCGCAAGGAGAAGGCCGGCGTAGGCAATCGCCAGGCCGCCGGCCCATCTAAAATAAGTGCGGTAGCGCTCCATTATTAATACGGCGTCAACTTATTATGCCCAGCCAGTCGCGCATGAGGAACGTGACCCGCCCGATGAGTAGGCTCACGCGCGCCATGACGGTGTAGCCGAAGGAGGCGCCGAAGCCGATCATAAGGAAGACGATGCCGACCCTGGCGACCCCTCCCACGAAGCCCTTGTGCTCCGTCGAGAAGAAGAAGTACGTTAGCGTGCAGATTACGCCGACGATCATTAGCGGCCCGGATATCGCGAGGACGAACGGCGCCCAGCCGGGGTCGCCGAAGAAATTGCCGAAGAGCGCGAGCGAGAAGACCGGGTTCCCGGCCGTCACGAACGTTCCGTAGATCTGGGCCAGGATAAACGCCTGCATATAACCGGTGATCGCGATTCCCTGGAATGCGCCGAAGTAGAAGCCGATGGCCCACCGGCTCATCCAGCCTATTTTGGGGATGAGTCGGGTCAGGATGATTAGGCCCAATATCCCGGGGACCAACGCCGCGAGGTCGCCCGTGAAGCCGCCCCCCGTGAATAGCGTTACGAAACCATTTTTTACGGGCGTCAGGAGGTTGGGGACGATGAGGTTCCAGAAGTATATGACGAAGAAGTACCCGGCCGAGACGCCCACCAGCAAGTGCTCCGCGAACTTATAGAACGGGTTATCCTTGTAGAGGAACGAGTAGATACAGAACGTCAGGGCCGCGGCGATCCATATCCAGATATCGGTCGATAGGTGCATAACGTTTCCTCCGCGCGGGAGGGCGAAAGGCCGCCCTTACGCCTCGCGCCTCTTAGCCCGTTGTACCAAGATGTAAGCGACGTTGCCCAAAACGATGAACACTACGATGAGGAGGTGGACGATGGTCTGGGCGTCCATCCCCTTGAGGCCGTCGTCGGGCCGGTTTATCAGTTTCTCGTATTCCGCGGCGCCCTTAAGGCCGCCGAGAAGGCCGACGAGTTGGCCTGTCTGGAGGAAGGGGTAGTAGTCGGCGGCCATGACGGCCGTCACGCCCGCGGCTACCTTCTGGCCGTAACGTTCGTGGGCGTACGCTACCCACACGTCCGGGTATGTCGAGCCGGATAGGGTAACCACCAGGCCGACGTCGTTGTAGTTCTTGACGTCCTTCATCAGCGGGATCTCGTCGATCGGCGTATTGAAATAATCGGCCGGGAAACTAACACGGAAATCCTGCCCTATCGAGAGGATGACCGGGGACGGCCCGACTTTGTAGCCCAGGAAGGCGTAATCTTCGCCATATACAGCGCCCGCCTCTTTCGATATCCGGTCGGATATTTCGAGCGCGAGGCCCGGGCCGCCGGGGTGGAGGACCGTTATGATTACCGGGAGGTCCCGGGCGAAGCAATGGCGCAGGACCGCGACCGTCATCGGCGACAATTCCGGCTCGGTAGAGGGGTCGTAGTCTACCGAGACCAGGACCGGCGTCCCCGGCTTGAGGCTCTCGATTTCGTTGTAGACGCGCTCCACCGGCGGCGACGTCGTCACGGCGAGGCCGAGCGGAAATAATAACGGCACGATCACCCCGACCGCTACAAGAATGAAGATGTAGCGCCGGTCGATGTGTAGGAATTTTTCTATTATATTCAAAGCGTTACCTCCGCGATAAGAGCCGGCGTAGCTAGTCGCCGCCGCCCAACCAGGAGCGTTCGATTCCCAGAATGATTTTAAGGGCCATCGAGATCACGCCCAGGCCGATGCCGATCATGATGCCGCGCTTTGCCGCCATGTTCGGGTAATCCAAAATCCACTCGGCGAAATCCGGCAGCCATCGGCCGACGATGGACTCGAGCGGCACCCGCCCCAACATTACCACCACCGCGGCGATCAGAAGCAGCGTGGCCTCGGGCGTCCGCGCTCGGAACGTCCGGAAGGCGGCCGAGGCGATGAAAAACGCCAACAGCGAGAACATCGTCGCCTGCATCGGGATCTGGATGTAGTCGTAGAGTACCATGAACGGGCTGTCGGCCTCGATGCCCCACCCAAAACCCGTTACGAGGGAAGCCGAGATGCCGAAGAGCGCGACGATGCTGTAGGCCCAGTCGCGCCGCCGGTGTTGGACCTTTTGGGCGTGGAGTTTGATGAGGTTTAAGATCCCCAGGATCATGGCGAAGGTCAGGACGATGATGAGCCACTTCAACATGTTGTCGAAGAGCCATTGCGAGTAACGGTGCGGGATGAAGAACTGCACCGTCATGATGATGCCCATTACGAAACAGATCGCGAGGGGTAATTCTCTACGCATAGATGCCTCCGGACGGCGCTAGCCCGCCGTCTCAAATAATTTCGCGAACCGCAGGCCGAGGTCGGTTGAGAGAATTAATAATATCGTGCCGAGGATTAAAAAGGCCATTATTACGCCCTTGGCCCAATCCTGTCCCTTGAGGCTGCCCAGAAACAGCGGGTCCCGCCCCAGGTACGCCGTCGCGGCGTACAGCTCTTCGCCCATCAGCGTATAGTCGCAGGCGGTGATGAAGAACGGCAGCTGCGTCACGCGGTCCGTCCCGGCGATTTGGATGGCGCCGGTTTGGGCGCCGGTCTCGGCGAGGATGAGCGACTCGGCGTAGAACGCGCCCATGTAGAAGTTGGTCGCCGGCTTCTCTCGGAGCATGATGCCGTCCACCGCGGCTACGTAGCCGAACTGGGATTGCGTAACGAAGAAGACCGAGTCCTCGTCGAAGGCGTCCGGCTTGCCCGCTTCGACGTAAGCCTGCTTTACCATCTCCTTCTCGACGATCATGACGATGGGGTCGTAGCAGGGGACGATGAGTGGCGTCTCGTATTCCGCGGTCTTCCGGGCCACCTTCGCCAGGATCGTCATGGCCGCGATGGTCGCGATATCGGAGGCGTCGCCGAGGCCCGTGACGTAGAGGATGGGCTTGCCCATCTCCGTCGCGCGGCCTATGGCCTCGTCTACCGCCTCCAGGCCCGCGATTTTCCGAACGAAGAGTTCGGCGCCCCCCTTGGAGCGGTAGATGAAGAAGACGATCACGCCCGTGACGAAGATGACGCCTATTAAGGCGTTGGTTCGGGCGGTGTTGAACCACTGGCCGGAAGCCTTGGCCGAGGCCGTGCCCAGGACGACCGCTTTTTCACCGGCCGCCAGGGCCTGCACCCGGTATTCGTACTCCACGCCGTCTTCGGCCTCTTCGTCCCGGAAGGCGAATTCGCCCGGGGCGGTATCGCCAACCGTTACGAATGCCTTCTCGCCGGGGGCCCGCCGTTGTACGTCGTAGCCTTTGAAGCCCTCCTCTTTTTCCGCGGCCGCCGGCTCCCACGCCACGGTTACGACGCCGCCGGAGTCGTTGGGGACGTCGCGGGCGGTGACGGCGGGCGCCGCCTCGTCGGCCGCGGCGAACGCGGCCGCGCCCCATAAGAGAAGAGTGGCGAATGCTAGCGATAGATTTTTCATAGCTTTATCCTTTGGCGGCGGTTAACGCCGGCCCGACTCGATAAGCTCGACGTTGGCGCGCGGGATGACGTCCTCGCCGCCGGCGTCGAACTTGACGCCCAACACGCGGACCTTGGATTCGGAATCCAGGACTTGCAGTTCCACCGGCAGCGACGTCACGTCGCCCAATTTGCCGAAGTACGGTTCGCGGATGACGCGGACGCGCGAGCCCACCTCCAGATTGGACTCGTCTTCCTCTTCGGCGCCCACTTTGGCCATTATTTCGCCCGGGCGCGGAATTATTATCTCCGGCCTGATGACGCCGGCGCGGATTTGCGTGGCGCCGTTTATCGAGGCGAACATGCCCTCGCAGCAGGCCAGCAGTTCGAAGGTGGCCTCCGCCATCGGCATCTCGCCGAAGCCCTCCGTGACTACCAGCGTGACGCCCAGCGTCTCGTGGCCGGTTATGGCGACGCCGAGGTCGAAGCCCAGGAAGTCGCGCAAGTCGCGGTCGTGGAAGCCGCCGGCGATGACGCCCAACGCGCCCACGGCGATGGCCTTCTTGAGCGCCGCCGCGGTGGCCAGGCTGCCGCCGAGGATTATCTTGCCCTCGCACTCCGGGCCTATGTCTTCCGGGGCGAGGACGTCGCGGGGGCCGGAGGCGACGGTCTTCACCTCGCCGTACGCCTCGCCGCCGATGCCGAAGATTCCCTGGACGAAGGTCCCGACGCACTCCACGTCTACGCCCTCGCTGCCGACGACGTCGACGACGTCGCCGTCAATATAGGCTGTGACGGATACCTCCATCGGCGGCTCGCGGACGATGACCTGGCCCGTTACGTTGGAGACGGTCTCGACCGTTCCTTTGACCGGCGACGCGGCTTTGGAGGTGAAGAGGCCGAAGAGCTGTTTCATCTGGGCGATCACCTGGCCCTCTTCGATCTGCGTCCCTTCCTCCGCCAACATGTACTTCGGTATATCCTCGGGCGGCATGCCGAGCTTGTTGGCCACGTTCACCGTCTCGACGTTGCCGGGTAAATAAGTGCGCGCGACGACGTCCAGCGCTTTGACCTTGTCGCCTTTTTCGACCAGCACTTCCCCGGCGAGCGGCAGCCGTCGCTGTTTGCGCACCAGCGCCGTCTCGACCACTTTAAGACCCGGGGTGTACGCGTGAGCCATAACGAACTCCTACTGTATGCAACAGGCCGGGAGGCTATGATGCCCGAGCCGGGGGTTTTCGGTTCATTCCCGAAATCAAGGTCGCGCCGAAGCGGCGTCGGTCAACTCCAGCGTCACCTTGCCCAGCGGCGTTTTGCCGACGCGCTTGACCAGGGAGCCGTCCTCGGCGAACCAGAACGTCGCGTCGCCGAAGCCGCCCTTGGCCCGCAGGACCTTCGTCGGCACGCTCTCGCCATTGGCCTCCAGCGTCTGGTCCGCGACGTACTCTATTTTGGTTTTGCGGACCTTTCCCTTCTCCAAATCGAGCGCTCGGATTTCGATTTTACTCCCCGGCGCCGTGAGCTTGGCCAGCGCCTCGTCGGCCTCGACCATGCCGAAAGACGCCGCGGGAACGTCTATCGTTTTGACCTTTTCGCCTTTGGTAATGGTAAACGAGAACCCCTGTGCCGTACGCGTGGCTTTGACTTCGGTCGTTTTGCCTTTCTCGGTTACGGTCGAAGTAAAGTAGACCAGCGTATCGCCGCTCCGGTAGCGGTCTTCGGTCTGCATGAACGTATATTGACCCGCCTTATCGCGCCGGGCCTCGGTTACCGAGGTGAATCGCTGCACCAGCGCGCCCCCCAGGTTGGCGCTGCTTTCGACGACGTGGCAATAACCGACGTGCTTGTCGCCGTCGTACACGGCGTACCACCAGTCGGCGGCCGCCGACGAGGCGATTAAGCACGCGAGCACTAAAAAAGCGAACAACGAGCCGTTTCGGGAAGTCATAACGTCGCTCCCTGATTCATGCGGCTTCACTCGAGCCGTGGTTTGGATAAACGTCCAACGCGGCCAGCCACCGCTGGAGGGCGTCGACGCGCGCCGTCTCGTCCTGGGGCAGGTTCAGCGGTCGGCCCCGGCAATCGAAGATGACGCCCGCTACCCCTCCCTCCAGCTCGGCCTCCAAGGCTTGCCCTTTCCCGTGGCCGAGGTCGAAAGGCCGAACCGGGTCCAGCCGGGCCTTCACCCTCTCGTCCACCGCCAGCGGTAAGCGAGCCATCTCGCCGTATTTTATCTCTTCTTCGACGTGGCCGCGTCCCGGCCAATCGGCCGTGATTTTCAAACAGGTTTGACCTTTTTTACCGTTGCCCACCGGCGCCACGCACGAACCCAACCGCACCAGGCAATCGCGCTCGAAGACCTGGGTCGCGGCGTCGGGCATAACGGTGGAGAGAACGCCGAGTTGCGGCATCATGAATATGGAGTCTACCGTCAGGAAAGTCACCGCCTCCGGGCGGAAGCCGTCGATGAGCATGAGCGCGGCCTGGACCCGCCGCGGCGCGTGCGACAGCGTCCCGCCCGAGCCGACCAGCATATCGAGCGTAAGCATATTGACCAGCGTCCCGCCGGTCATGGTCTGGGCGAAGGCGTCGGAGATGGTCCGCTCCTGCTGGATGCCCTTCAGGCCCACGGCCAGCTCCTTGTGCTGGACGAAGGCCAGCCGGAGCGCCTCCCGGGCGATGGCCTGTTCGATGATGAGTTCGGTCAGCGTCTGCGGAATGGTAGTGGGCCGGATCATTTTGTTTCGGATGCGGTTGCGCAGGTCGCGCTCGTCGAGCCGGGATTTGGGGAAGGGGACCCACCGTATTATATCCGGCAGGCCGGCCTCGGCCAGGACGTTGGAGATGGAGTACGACATCCCCAGATTGGCGGACACCGTGCGGTTGAATACTTTTTGGAAGACGGAGAAGATGTCCGTCGTCGCGCCGCCGATGTCGACGCCGATGACCTCGAGGCCCTCCCGCTCCGCTATGGTTTGGATTATGGCGCCCACGGCCGCGGGGGTGGGCATTATGGGCACCGCGGTCCACGACATCAGCTTGGAATAGCCGGGCGCCTGGGCCATGACGTGTTCCATGAAGAGGTTGTGGATCTCGTTGCGCGCCGGGCCCAGGTTCTCGCGTTCCAGGACGGGCCTGATATTGTCGACGACGTAGAGGGAAGTCTTTTCGCCGAGCGTTTCCTCGATATTGGGCCGCGCGACTTTATTGCCGGCGTAGATGACGGGGAGTTGGAAGCCGGCGCCGAAGCGCGGCCTGGGGTCCGCGGCGCCGATGAGCTCCGCCAGCTCGACGACGTGGCTTACGGTCCCGCCGTCGATGCCGCCCGAGAGCAGTATCATGTCCGGCCTCAGCCGCCGGATGGCCTCTATCTTCTGGTGAGGGAGGCGGCCGTCGTTGGACGCCAGCACGTCCATGACGATGGCGCCGGCGCCCAGGGCCGCGCGTTGGGCCGACTCCGCGGTCATCGTCTTGACGACGCCCGCGACCATCATCTGGAGGCCGCCGCCCGCCGACGAAGTAGACATGTAGATGTCGACGCCTTCGTCTTTGCCTTCGGTGACCAGGACTTTGTGGTCGGCGATGAGTTTGCGGCCCGTCAGCTCTTCCACTTCGCCCACGGCGTTGAGGACGCCGCGGGTGACGTCCTCGGCCGGTTTCTCGACCGTGGTGGGGGCTTCGCCGCGAACTTGCAGACGGTACTCGTCGCCCTCCTTTTTTATCAGGATGGCCTTGGTCGTTGTGCTGCCGCAGTCGGTGGCCAGTATCGTTTTTACGTCGGAAAGTTCCATATCTCAAACAGGTGCCGGTGTTCCCGGCGGCGTTGGGGCCGTCTCCCCGCTATCGCTTTTTTCGGCGTTTTTTCTTTTCTTCTTTCATCTTCGCTCGCCACTCGGCGTCGTAGCTTTCGATGGCGGTCAGTAGGCGTTCGACGTTCTCGCGCTCTTCCAGCGCCAGCCGCACGTCGTTGTACCCTCGCAGGTTGAAGATCGACTGGACCAGCGGGTCGAAGAAGACCATTACTTGTGAGCCGATAAACGAGAGGGGTTTGGTGGACTCCAAAAAGAAGATCGCGGGCGCCGTCAAGCTGCGCTCGACGATGGCTCGGGCGATTTTCCCGATTAACTCGTCGCGCCTTTCGGGCGAGAGTTCGCCGTAATCGGGTTCGCCGGTGGCTTCGAAAAGGCGAGGCATAAGCGCGATTGCCAGGCTTCGGGCGGGAGAGCCGGCTTTACGTTATTCCCGTTCTTACAACAATCCCAGCGCGGTGAGGGTCCCTTTTATCCAGTCGTCGATCAAGAACTCCATGCGGCCGATGAGGAGCGAGATGCGGGCCATTACGGTATAGCCGAAGGCGGCGCCGAAAGAGACCATCAGGAACCAGATACCCAGCCGCGCCGTTCCTCCCAGGAAACCTTTGTGTTCCTTCGAGAAATAGAAGTACACCAGCGCGCTCACGACGCCTATTATCAGAAGCGTGTTGGCTACGGATGCCCCCCAGTCGAAGTGCCACCCGGTCGCGCTTTCCGTTATGACGATGGGCGACAGCTTGACTGTTCCCCAAATTTGATAGATGCAGTTGGCCTGGAGGTATACGATGAACATCAGGCCCGCGCCCAACCCCACCGAGAACGCGATGCCGTACCGCGAGACCCACGCTACCTTGGGGAAGAAGCGGAACAACATCGTTATGCCGAGGAGGCCGGCGATTACGGTCAGCAACCGGATGTCCAGCTGGCCTTCCCGGACGAGCTTTAGGAACGCGCCGTCGGCGCCGAAGAGCGGGTCGATCAGGTTCGGCACGAGGAGGTTGTGGTAATTGTACGCGATCCAGAAGCCGGTGGAGACGCCCACGAAGAGGTATTCCGCGAACTTGTAGAACGGGTTGTCCTTATACAGGAACGACAGGATGCACAGCGTCAACAACGCCGCGATCCAAGTCCCGAATAACGTAAGGCCGTCCATGGTTGCGCCTCCGAAGGGGGGAACCCGCCGCCGGCTTCAGGCCGAGGTCGGCGGTCGGGCCGTCGGCCCTCCGCTCCCCTCCTCGCGTTTCTTACGCAATATAAAGTACGAGATGTTCGCGAACAAGATGAAGACGATTATGACGACGTGCGCCACCGACTGCGAGTCCATACGGCGCGAGGCCTTGCCCGGGTACGCCGTCAAGGTTTCGTACTCCGCGGCGCCCTTAAGGCCGCCCAACATGCCTATGAGTTGCCCCGTTTGTAAATACGGGAAGAACTGCGGCGCGGATACCGCGGTACAACCGGCGGCGATCCTGTTTTGGAAGAGGGCGTTGGCGACAAGTACCCATTCCGTGACGCCTGGGAATCCCGCGGAGAGGTCCATGACGAGGTCGACGTCGTAGAGGTTACTTACATCGTCCATAAGCGGCAACGTAGCCGTCGACCGGCCGGTCATGTCTTTCGGGAAGACTTCCTCGAAGGAAGTCCCGAGCGATTTAATGACGATGGGGCCGCCGGGTTTGAAGCCCAGGTTGACGTAATCGCGGCCGTACTCCAGGTCGAAATCCTGGTTAATTTCGGCCATGGCGCTCACCGCGAGCTGGGCCCCCTGCGGCCACAGCGCCATTATGATTACTTTGTGTTTTTTCTGGAAACAGTGGTGGAGGAAGGCCAGGGCCATGGGTTGGACTTCGGGCATCGTGTCCGGGGCGTAATCGAACGCTATCAGTACGTTCGAACCCGCCGGTAAATTTTCCACCTCGTCGTAAACAGCTTGTGTCTGGGAGGTTACTTTCACGCGCATGCCGAGCGGGAAGAGGAGCGGGACGACGACGGCCACGGCGATTACCACGAAGATAATGCGGCGGTCTATATCGGCCAACCAACGGACGAATTTCATCGGGGGTAACCTCCCGCGACTCGTTGCGAACCGCTCGCCACGGTTATTCTTCTCCCAGGTACGACCGCTCGATACCCAGTAGTATCCGCAGCGACGTCGAGACCACGCCCAGCGACGCGCCAATCAGGATGGCGCGCTGGCCGGCGGTGTTGAAGATGTTCATTATACGGTCCTTGAGCCAGTCCGGCGTCAGGAAGACGAGGGAGTCCGGCCACCACGACGGGATCCAGATGGAGCCTATGGGCACCTGGCCCAGCATGACGACGACGGCGGCGACGAGGAGAAGCGTGGCGTCGACGGTACGCGCCCGGAACGCGCGGTACGCCGCGGAGGCGACGAAGAACGCCAGAAGCGCGAACATGGTGGCGGACATCGGTACCATCAGGTTATTGAACAACCAGTTGAAGACGGTGCCTTGTTCGATGCCCCAACCGATGCCGACGATTGTCATAGCGAAGAGGCCGACGATGAGGACGATGGAATACGGCCAATCGGCGCGGCGGCCGCGGACTTTCATGTAGTTTATACGAAGGAGGCTGAACGCGCCTACCAGGATCGCGAAAGCCACCACGACCAGATACCATTTCTGGATCTCGTTCGCGACGTCGCGGAGCGCCGGCACGAAGAACTCCAGGATTAATATTACGCCCGCGACGAAGGCGACGATCATCGGTATCTCGCGCCGCACAGTGAGCCTCCTTGCCGGAGAGCTTCCTTGTGAAAAAGCCGCCGGAGAGCGGTTACTTCACTACGAAGAGTTGTTCCAGGGCGATGGATCGCCCGAAGATCTCGACGCCAAATTGCGCCAGGAAAGCCGTTAAGGCGCCGGCGATTATAAAACACAATATGACTACCTTACCGCAGTCTTGTCCCACCAGGCTCCCCAGGAGCCGGGGTTCGCGGCTGAGGTAGGCGCTGGCCGCGAAGAGTTCCTCGCCGATGAGGGTGTAGTCGCAAGCCGCGATGAAGAAGGGGAGCTGCGACGGCATCGCCGTCCCGGCGATTTGGATCGCCCCTATGGAGTGGCCGGTCTCGGCGAGGATAAGCGATTCCGCGTAGAACGTCCCGAGGTAGAAGTTGGCCGCGGGCTTTTCGCGCACCATGATGCCGTCCACGCCGGCGACGTAACCGAACTGGTCGTCGGTGAGGTAGCGGATGTTTTCGCGGCGGTAGGCGTCGGGCCGGCCCGCCTCCAGGTACGCCTCTTTGACTATCTCTTGCGCGGTGGACATCACCAGCGACTTGGAACACGGTACCAGCAAGCTCGCGTCGTACTCCGCCACCATAGTGGCCACCCGGCCCAGAATCGACACCGCGGCGATAGTTTGGATGTCGTCGATGTCGGCGATACCCGGCACGAACAGCACGGGCTTGCCCATCTCCGTTGCGCGGCCTACCGCTTCCTGTACCGCTTCCAGGCCGGCGATGCGGCGGATGAATAGCGCCTTGCCGGCGCGCGCTTGCGATATGTAGTAGAGGATGAACGCCGAAAGTAAAACGGCGGCGACGAGCATGTTAAGTCGGTCCGGATAGAACCATTCCCGCGTCGCCTTGGCCGGCCCCACCGGCGCCGTATCGGTACTCATCTCCTCGCCCCGCACGCGTACTTTATAGAAGTAATCGACGCCGTTTTCGGCCTCTTTGTCCGTAAACTTATAGCTTTCTTTACCGGCCTCGACGTCGGCCAATTTCTTATAATCGCCCGCGGGGCGTGTGGCCCGCCACACTTCGTAGCCGAGGACCTTTACTTCGGCCTCCAGTTCGTCCGGCGACGGCGCCCACGTTACGTCGATCGAGCCGCCGGCATCCACCGGGGTGTCCGCCGCGGCCGCGTTCTCGGCGGTACGCAACGTCTGACCGTGCGCCGCGGCGGTTAACGCCACAGTTAATAATACGGCGTACGCCGACTTCATACCAAGTACCTCAAGCCCTCGGGAAGACCCATTCGCCGTTCCCGTCGCGAAAATTAGGTGCGTCAACCTGCTTCGGAGCATTTTGGAAAATCTATCACGCCGCCCGTATCGTGTCAAGAGTTAAAAAAAGCCGGCCGCGGCGGCCGCGGGCGCGCGGGCGTCGTCGCCGCTGTGGCTCGCCTTCGCGCGACGAGTGCCCTTCCGAAATAGGAGTTGACACCCGACGGGGCGGATGTTAAATTTCACGGCGTCTTCGGTTAAAGTGTTAAATCACTCTATAACTACCGCAGCAAGCTGGTTATGGCAAAGAAATCCCAGAAGCGGCGCCTAGCCGACGTAGAATACGGTTCGTATATCGCGGACGGAGCCGAGGTTCGGGGCGCGTACCGAGGAAGAACGAATTTGCTCATCGCCGGCGCCCTCCGCGGCGACGTGGAGGTGGACGGGACCGTTATGATTACTACGCCGGCGGGCGTGGAAGGCGGCGTCTCCGCGGTAAACGTGGTCGTTTCCGGCCGCGTCGGGGGGGACGTTAACGCCCGTAAGGTAGCCGAGATACGCCGGAAGGCCGTTATAAAGGGTAACGTCGTAGCCCGGGAAGTGTACGTCGAAGTGGGCGCCCAGGTGGGCGGCGAGATAATCGCCCACGGTAAACGCGGCGTGACGTCTTTCCGGGAGCGACGCCGCGCCATGGAAGCGGCTCGGGCCGCGGGCGAGTGACCGAAGGCGATTAATTGGAGCTAAGGAGATACGGTTGACTGTGGAACGCCAGGCCGTGGAAGATATCGTCGCGAGGGCGCTCGAGGCGTCTAGGGCCGACGAAACGTTATTACTGGTCGAGTCGTACGAACGCGCGCTGACGCGTTTCGGCGAGAACGAGATTCACCAGAATATAAACGAGAGCCACCTCCGCTTGACGGTCCAGGCCGCCGTGGGGAAGAAGGTGGGCGTCGCCCGCGGCAACGTCAACGACGCGGCGGGCGCCGGCCACGTGGCCGAAATGGCTCTCGCCATCGCCCGCGTCCAGGGGGAAAAAGAAGACTACGCCGGCCTGGCCGAACCCCGCGACGTCCCGGCCGTGAAGGGCTTCAGCGAGGCGACGGCCGGCTACACCGCCGACCAGCGCGCCGACGCCGCGGGCCTCGTCATTGGCGCGGCCCAGGCGGCGAAGATGAAGGCCGCGGGGTCTTTCCGCACCGAGGCGGGCGTTCTGGCGGTGGCCAACTCCAAGGGCGTATTGGTCTACCACCCCTTCACCGAGGTGGAACTGTTGGGCGTCGTCATGACCGACGACGCGAGCGGATACTGCGAGGGCGGGGGGTGGGACGTAGCGACGGTGGACGTCGGTGCTCTGGCCGAAGACGCCGTGAGGCGGGCCGAACTCTCGAAGAATCCGCGGGCAGTGGAACCGGGTCAGTACGACCTCGTCGTCGAACCCTACGCCATCGAAGCCCTTTTTAGCTGGCTCGCTTTCGTCGTTTTCGACACCCGCGCCTACCAGGAAGGCCGGAGCTTACTCTCGAAGAGGATGGGCGAGAAGATAATGGGCGACAACGTCACCGTCGTCGACGACGGCCTTTCCCCCGAGACGGTCCCCCTCCCCTTCGACTTCGAGGGGGTACCCCGCCAACGGGTAACGCTGATCGACCGGGGCGTCGCGAGCGGCCTGTGCTACGACCTGGCGACCGCGGCCAAAGAGGGTAAGAAGAGCACCGGCCACGCGCTGCCGCCGGGCATGAGCTTCGGCCCTTTCCCGCTCAACATGGCGCTCGAGACCGGTGACTCCTCCGTAGAGGAGATGATCGCCTCTATGGAACGCGGCCTCTACGCTACCCGCTTCCACTACGTCAACGGCTTCGTGGAACCCATGCAGGCGGTCTTTACCGGGATGACGCGGGACGGCACGTTCTGGGTCGAGGACGGCGAGATCAAATACGGCGTTAAAAATCTGCGCTGGACAGAGAGCATGCTGCGCGCTTTCTCCAACGTCAAAATGCTCGGGCGGGATCGCAAATTAGTCGGCGTGGCGGACGGCATACGGACCGTGGCGCCGGCGGTGTATTTTAAGGACTTCACGTTCACCGGCACGACGGAACACTGAAAGAGGGGTTTAATGGGAGGAGCGCAGACCAAATCCGTTACGTTGCGGCTCGAACTGGGCATTAACGACAAACTCGACCGCTATTGCGCCGACGCTGCGCTGTCCAAGTCGCTTATCGTCAATAGCGTGTTGTCGTATTTTTTGCGCGCCAACGAAGCGACGCGGACGGAGATAGTACGCGATTACGTTAAGCGCGCGAAGAGGAAAGGGTAGCGGGCGGCAGGGTCGTTGGGTGCTTGAAAGCGGGGCGTAGCCGCGTTTAGGAACGCCCGTTGGCAAAATAAGGGCACGGGGCAGGTCCCCGTGCCTTTCGTACGGGCGGCGGAACTAGCTTTCATACGTAATTCGATAAATAGCGCCCGCTTTGTCGTCCGATACGAGAAGCGCGCCGTCGCGCATAACGAGTACGTCGACGGGTCGGCCCCAGGCCTTGCGCCCCTGCAACCAGCCCTCTGCGAACACCTCGTACGAGATAGCGCGATTGCCGTCCAAGCGGACCAGCGTTACGCGGTAGCCGATGGGCGTCGTCCGATTCCAGGAGCCGTGCTCGGCTATAAATATCCGGCCGCGATATGCGGGCGGGAACATCTTACCGCCGTAAAAACGCATTCCTAAAGAGGCCACGTGGGGCCCGAGCTCCCTGGCCGGCGGCGTAAACCTCGGGGGTTCTCCCGTCTTGCCGTACTTCGGGTCGGGGATGTCTTTCCCGTGGATGTACGGGAAGCCGAAGTGCAGGCCGGCCTCCGGCGCCCGGTTGAGCTCGTCGGGCGGCGTATCGTCTCCCATCCAATCGCGGCCGTTGTCCGTAAACCACAGCTCGCCCGTCCGGGGGTGCCAGTCGAAGCCGACGGTGTTGCGTACGCCGCGGGCGAATACCTCGAGTTCGGAACCGTCCGCGTTCATACGCATAATCGACCCGTAGCGCTCGTCGTCCCGTTCACATACGTTGCACGGCGCCCCCACCGGGACGTACAATTTTCCGTCCGGGCCGAAGCGGATGAACTTCCAACCGTGATGCTCGTCTCGCGGGAAGGTGTCGTTGACCACCGCCGGCGCGGGCGGGTTTTGCAACCGGTTCTCGACGTCGTCGAACCTGATTACGCGGTGGATTTCGGCGACGTACAGCGCGCCGTCCCGGAACGCGACGCCGTTAGGATTGTTGAGGCCTTCGGCGATCGTCGCGACGTCGTCGGCGCGGCCGTCGCGGTCCCGGTCGGAGATAGCGTATACTTTGCCTTTTTTACGCGTGCCGACGAAGAGGGTACCCCTTTCACCCACCGCCAGCGAGCGGGCACCAGGTACGTCGTAGGCGTAAACGTCGATCCGGAAACCGGGCGGGAGCTTTATCTTCTCGAGCGGCAGGCCGTGTCCCCAATCCTCCGCCGCGACCGCCGCCGTACCCGCCGTCAGAGGAGCGGCGTCGTTAGGCGGAGGGGTCCGGCCGCAAAACGCGCACGCGGCGACGAGCCCCGCCGCGGCAACGCTTAGAGATGGGACTAAATAATTCCTTGCCACGATATTTACTCCCGGCCGTCGGAACGAGTGGGCGTGGGAGCTTGACTAAATATTATTTGCCGTACGTCGCGGTGAGGTATTCCACTACCGCTTCGCGCTCGGCATCGTCCAACTTCGCGCCGTTTTTTTTCATGCGTTTGATAATATTTTCCCAACCGGCGCGGTCGAGCTTTTTCTTTTTCACCCGCTCGAGGTTGTGGCAAACCGTGCACCGCGTCTCCAAGAGTACTTTGCCGGGCGCTTCGACCTCGGCGGTGGTTTCGGCCTCGACTTCGGCGCCGGTTTCGGCTTCGGCCTCGTACGGCGCGGCGGTCGAAGCAGGGGGTTCGCCGGCGGCTTCGGCTGCCTTCTCCCTCGCGCCGCAACCCGCTAACGCGAGGAAGGCGACGAAGGCGGCTGTCAACGTTATTGTAGCAATCCGCGGCATTTGATGTGTCTCCTTTCGTAGTCCTGCTCCAGCGGCGACGCTGAGGAGTTTGCTTGAGCGGTACGGCGAAAATTTCCGTCGAGGGAGGCCAAGCTAACATAATTAAAGGGTAATATAAATAGGAACGCCGGCGGCTCCGGCCGGACGTTCTTGACAAGGCCGGTCGCGGGTGTTAACATCTCGAATTAAAAACCGACTGAGGAGATGAAATGAGGTCTTTCGCGCTATTAATATTGACGTGCGCCGCATGCGCCTGGGCGGTTCTTCCGGGCGAGTTGCTGGTCAGCAGTCCCAGACTCGTCGAGCCTTCCGCCGAGGCCGGTATTTGGTACTTGGCGGAGACGCCGGTGGGTTACTTCTACCTGGCGGACCGGCGGGCGCTGCCGAATCTCGAGCCTTACCGCGTTTGGCACGACGACCCGGAGACGTCGACGTACTATATATTGCAGGAGTACTCGCCGGGCGAGGCAGCTCGTGCGGGCGCCTACGGCGACGTGACCCCCCTGGGCGACGGCGTTTACCTCCTGGCCGCGACGCGCGGTCGCGAGCCGGATTTGAGTTTGGCCGGCTTGCGGGTTCAACTTATGCGCCTGTTGCCGACGACGAGGACGCAGCGCCGCGACGCCGGCGAGGAACCGCCTCCCGCGTACGACGCCAACGTCGACGCGGCGCTCAAAACCGTTACCCGCAAGGAAGTTAAAAACTACCTCTTGACGCTCCAGGATTTTAAAACCCGGTTCTCGTACGCCGAGGGGTACGCCGACGCCGCGGCCTGGGCGTACGACTTCTTCGACGACCTGGGGTACGAGACGTCGTACGACGAGTTCTTCGCCGTCGATTTCGACGCCGTCTCGGCGCCGACCGACGGCCGTAAAACCTGGATCGTTACCGACGGCGGGACCATCTACCACACCAAGAACCGCGGCAACACGTGGAAAAAGCAGGATGGCCCGGCCAAGGGGTTCCTATGGAGCATCCAATTCGTAAACGAGAGCGTCGGCTATACCGTGGGAGCCGGCGGGACGTGTCTTAAGACTACGAACGGCGGCACGACGTGGGCCGCGCAGCGCGTTCCGTTCGATAGTTATCTCTTCGGCGTAAACTTCGTCAACGCGCAAAACGGTTGGATCGCCGCGGACGGCGGCCGGATATTTAAAACGTCGAACGGCGGGGCGTCGTGGACGAGGCAGACCACGCCCACGAACCAACGGTTGTACGACGTCGCCATGGCCGACGCGACGCACGGCTGGGCGTGCGGCCGGGAGGGCGTCATACTCCGCACCGAGGACGGCCGGACGTGGACGAAGCAGGTTAGCAACACCGTTACCAGGCTTTACGGCATCTACGCCGTGAGCGCCGACGAAGCGTGGTGTGCCGGTTGGTCGAAGATGCTGCTCCACACCACCGACGGCGGCACGACCTGGACCCGCGTGAACCTGACCGAGCCCACTTACGCGTACTTCACCGACGTTCGCTTCGGCGGCGCCCGACGCGGGTACGTCGTCGGATGGGACGGCGCGTTTTTGTATACCGACGACGGCGGCGCCAACTGGAAATATAAAAAGGTCGGGCCGGAAAGCTTCCAGGGTTGCGACTTCACCGCGGGTACTTTCGGCATGTTGGCCGGCGCCACGGCGCTGTACCGGACCGCGGACGGCGGCGGTTCCTTCGATTCGCTGCTGGGTAGTTTCGACGACGAGAAGTGGTCGAACGTCGTCGCCGAGAAGAAGGGCAAGGTTAGTCCGGACGAGATCGTTATTATATGCGGCCATATGGATTGCACGTCCGAGAGGCCGCTACAGAGCGCGCCCGGCGCGGAGGATAACGGCTCCGGCACCGCGGCCACGCTGGCGGGGGCGCGCGCCCTCGCCGGCCTCGACTTCGAGCGTACCCTTCGCTTCATCGTGTGGGCCGGCGAAGAACAAGGCTTGCTGGGGAGTGCGCATTATGCCCGGAGAGCGGCCGAAAACGAGGAGAAGATAGTCGGCGTCGTCAACCTCGACATGGTGGCGTACGACGAGGAGAAGGGCAAGCGCGACGATACGTCCGACTTCGTCAATGACGCGTCGAAGTGGCTCGGCGAATACTTGATCGACGTCGGCCGCATATATAAAGTCGACCACATTTTCGACCTCGTCGTGGACCCGCGCGCCGGCGGCTCGGACCACGCCTCCTTCTGGAACGTCGGGTACGACGCTATATTCCTGATCGAGGGCGAAACGGGCTCCGGCGGCGTTCTCGAGTACCCCTACTATCATACTACCCAGGATACCGTCGACAAACTGAGCATGAAATTCGAGGTCGATTGCTCGCGCGCCGCCACGGGTACGGTCGCTCACCTCGCCCGCGTATACGGCGAAGCCGCCGTACCCGAGCCTCCTGCCGACGGGCCGGCCGCTTTCGCGGTCTATCCCAACCCCTATAAAGCCGGTTCGGGCGGTGGCCACATCCGCTTCGACGGCCTTGTCGGCCTTTGTACGATAGAGGTCTACGACCTCTCGGGCCACCGGGTCTTCTCTTACTATCACACCGCCGAAATGATGTATTACGATTGGCCGGTTGTATCGGATAACGGCGAGGCCGTTGCCTCCGGCGTATACATTTACCGCGTGACGAGCGACGATATGGACGAGAGCGGCAAGCTGGCGATAATTCGCTAAGCCGCCGGACCTTTCGACGAAAAAGAAAGCCGGCCCACGCGGGCCGGCTTGTTAATTTCGGGGGAATTTCCGCGCCTAACCGAGTTCAGTGGTGGGCGTGGTTTCGCGGTTGTAGGAGGGGACGAGCTCGCTCAGAAGCTTCGCCGTCAGCTCGTGGTCCATCGCCGCCGCGGCCTCCTCCAATTGTCGGATTTTAGGCGTTACCGCGTCGGCCTTGGCCTTTATGGGCGGCGGGATGGCCATCATAATCTCGTCGATGGGGGTCTCCTTCAGGTCCTCGTACGAGGCGAAGAGGTCCTCGCTCAACCGCTCGCCGGGTTTTATCCCGATGAACTCGAGCGAAATATCTTTCTCGGGGACGTATCCCGAAAGGCGTATGAGGTCGTACGCCAGGTCGACGATGCGGACCGGTTTGCCCATGTCGAGGATCATTATCTCGCCGTTTTGGCCGATGGCCGACGCCTGGATGAGGAGCTGCACGGCCTCGTACACCGTCATGAAGTAGCGCGTCATGTCGCGGTGAGTTATGGTCACCGGCCCGCCTTGGGCGATCTGCTTCTTGAAGAGCGTGATGACGCTGCCGCGGGAGCCGAGGACGTTGCCGAAGCGGACCGTGACGAACTCGGTGGGGCCCCGGTCGCGGATGCACTGCACCACCAGCTCGGCGACCATCTTCGCGGCCCCCATGGCGCTGATCGGATTCACGGCCTTATCGGTGGATATCAGAACGAAGCGCCCCGCGCCGGCCCGCAGCGCCTCCTGCGCGACGACGTGGGTGCCGGTGACGTTGTTCTTGACCGCCTCCTCGATGTTCCGTTCCATCAGCGTTATGTGCTTGTGGGCCGCGGCGTGGTATATGATGTCGGGTCGGTAGCGCTCGAATATCGCCCGCATATGCGCCCGGTCGCGGACGTCGCCCACCACCGGGACGGCTTTCGCCGCGGCGAATTTCTGCTCGAGCTCGAGGGCGACGTTGAAGATGCTGTTTTCGCCGTGGCCCAGCAGTACCAGGAGCGCCGGGTCGAACGACGTGAGCTGGCGGCAGAGCTCCGAGCCGATGGACCCGCCCGCGCCGGTGACGAGGATGCTTTTGCCGGTCACGCTTTCCCGAATCGACTCCAAGTCGAGGTCAATGGGGTCGCGCTTGAGCAGGTCTTCGACCTCGACCTCGCGGAGCTGGCTCAGGCGCGCGTCGCCGTGGATGATCTCGAAGATACCGGGTAGGATGCGGTAGGTGACGGCGGCGGCGATGCACCGTTCCGCTATCCGGCGCACGACGGTGCCTCCCGCCGACGGCATCGCGATCAGGACCTCGTCGGCGCCGAGCCGTTCGGCCGCGGTGGCCACTTCGTCCGTGACGCCTACTACACGTATGCCGGCGACCTCGCGGCCTGTCTTGCCGCGGTCGTCGTCCAGGAAGGCGACGACTTCCAGGCCCAGGCGGGGGTGCTTGTTTATCTCCCGGGCGATCATTTCGCCCGCCTCGCCGGCGCCGCATATAATTACCTTTTTGATCTTGCTCGAAGTGGGAAAATCCATAGCCGTCAAGGCGTACGTTTAGCCTTAGGGCACCTCCGTTGCCACCGTATAGTCGTCGCCGATGATGATTTTAACGTCGTAGGCGGGCGGCTCGAGCCTCTCGTCGCCGAGGCCGAAAAGCGCCGCGGCGCGGAGTGCGGCCTCGCGCTCCGCCTCGGCCGCTTCGATAACGGTCTCTTTGTAGTCGAAGGTGGCGGCGTTGCCCACCGCTACGACGGTGTAGCCGTTGGCCTCCAGCCGTTCCCTCATCTTGGCCGCCGCGCCTTCGATGCCGCACCCGTTCAAGACCTCGACGTTGGTACGCTCGGGCGCGGGAACGTTCTTGGCCAAAGCTTCCAGGATGAGCTTCGAGATATCCTGGCCGCATATTATCGTGACGTCCACCCGCTCCCGGGGAATGTCGGCGGCCAGCGCCGCCGCCAGTTCCTCGGCCCAGTCGTCGAAGCCGTCCCGGTAGTACACCGACGATTCGCCGGTATACGCGAATTTAGGCCTGTACTGCTCGATGCGTACCGCGTTTCCGCTTTCGACGTTGAAGTCTTCCAGCGCGGCGAGGGCGTTGCCGAATCGCTGCGGGACGGTCGTGCCGTTTACGACCAGCGCCAGAACTTGTTCCGCGTCGGGCGTCACCGTCTCGACCGTAGCCGCCGTGGGCGGCGCCGCGGCCGTTTCCGCCGTCGTCGGCTGCGGTTCCTCCGCTTTCTCTTGTTTATATTTGTGACGGAAGGCGAAGATGATGACGGCCACTACTACGCCCGCGGCCACGACGCCGAGCACGACCCGCCACTTGCGGCCCCGCCGCCGTCGTTCGACCCTGATCAGCCTTCCCGATGATGCGCGTTTTTCAGCCATAGCTTCGCGGCCACCCGCCCCATGCCTTTATAACATATTTGAGGCGAACGGGCAAGTTAGGCCGCGGCGTTCTCCTCGCCCAACTTCAGGTAGTGTTCCACGACTGCCGCCAGGTCCTGCGGCGTGTCGACGCCCCCCGACGTGAAGTCGCCCACGACGACGCGGACTTTAAAGCCGTGCGCCAGCGCGCGCAGCATCTCCAGGCCCTCGGTCGCCTCCAGCGGCGTGGGCTCCAGCGTAGTGAACCGTAATAGGAAATCGCGGCGGTAGGCGTAGATGCCCACGTGTTTGAGGTAAGGGAGGTTGATCTGCGGCCGGTATCGGAAAGGTACCATCGCCCGCGTGAAATACAGCGCGTCGCCGTTTCGGTCGACGACTACCTTACAGACGTTGGCCGAGGCGAGTTCGGCGGCCGCCGAGGGCGGGAACGGCCGCGCGAGCGTCGTCATTTGGACGCCCTCGTCGTCGTCAAACGGCCCGGCCACCGCGTCGACGGCCGCGGCCTCTATAAGCGGCTCGTCCCCCTGAATGTTGACGTATACGTCGCCGGCGGTTTGGGCGGCTACTTCCGCTACGCGGTCGGTGCCGCTCGGGTGCTCGGCCGCGGTCATGACTACGTCGTCGGTGAAAGCCTTCGCCGCGTCGAATATGCGCTGGTCGTCGGTCGCTACGTACAGCCGCTCGAGGCGCGCGGCCTCGGCGCACCGCTCGTAAACCCGTTGGATCATGGGCTTGCCGGCGACGTCCGCCAATGCTTTGCCCGGAAACCGGCTCGACGCGTACCGGGCCGGGATGACGCCTACGACTGTCAGACGTTTAGTCGCCACCGCCGCCTCCCTCGCACCCACGGCCTTTTATTATGCGTTCGATAAGCGCCGTCGTGGAATACCCCTCCACGTACGGCAGCGAGAGCACCTCGCCGCCCGCGGCGGTAACGACGTCGGCGCCGACGATCTCGCTCGGCGGCCAATCTCCGCCCTTGACCAATACGTCGGGGACGAGGAGTTTTATCAGCTCGAGCGGCGTGTCCTCGTCGAAGACGGTGACGAAACTCACGCACCACAGCGCCGCCACGACGAAGGCGCGGTCGTCCGCGGCGTTGAAAGGCCGCCCCGGGCCCTTCGCCAGCCGACGCGCGGAGCGGTCCGAGTTCACCGCCACCACCAGCACGTCGCCCAGGCGGCTCGCCTCTTCCAGGTAGCGGACGTGGCCGACGTGCAATATGTCGAAGACGCCGTTGGTGAAAACGGTTTTTTGCCCCGCGGCCTGGAGGGCCCGGGTATGGTCCCGAAGTTCGGCGGCCTCTAAAATCTTGATTTTATAGTCCATTTCGATACCCGCGAACGCCGGCCCTTTCTCGTCCCGAACGCGTCACCGTCCCCATATCATTCGCGATACGCGCTTGCGCGCCGGCTCGAAGAACCACGCCAAGAGCGACATCCCGCGCGGCCGGCGGACCAGCGCCGACTTCAACAGCGGCGGCGCCACGAACGTCGTGAGCGCCATGACGACGACTATCGCGGCGAAGAGGTCCCCGGTCACGATGCCGGCGCGGCGGCCGACTTCGGCGAAAATTAGGCCCACCTCGCCCCGCGGCGCCATCCCCACGCCGACGGCCGTAGAGTTGATGCGTTTGTCGAAAACCGCAAACCCCGATAGGACCTTTCCCAGCATGGCTATTACGAAGAGGGAGCCCGCGACGACGAGGACGGCGTGGTTGGCTTCGTTGAAAGGATTGAAGTGCCGCACGTCCACGTCGGCGCCGATTTTGACGAAGAAGATGGGCGTGAAGATAAACGCCACCGGCTTGAGCTCCGTAGCTATAACCTCGAATTTGCGGGTTCGGCCGAGGGCGAGGCCCGCGGCGAATGACCCGACGATGGCCGCCAAACCGACCACCTCGGCGCCCAGCGACCACAGGAAAGCGAACGCGATCGAGCCTACGATAAGGGTCCCGCTGGTGCGCATTTTTTCGATAATCTTTACGAGCCGTTTCGCGAATATATTGCCGACGACGATAGCGGCGATGAAGAAGCCGACGGCGAGAGCGGTGATTTGAATAATTTTTAACGGGCTTACGTCGCCCCGCAGGCCGAGTTCGCGGACTACGGCGAGTATGATTAAGGCGACGATGTCGTCCGCCACCGCGGCTGCCAAGATTATCTTCGCCTCTTTGGTTTTTAACTTGCCCAGGTCCGAAAGGACCCGCACCGTAATGCCGACGCTGGTCGCGGTAAGGGCCGCTCCCAGGAAGATAGCCACCAGGTTGGTGTAGCCGAAGGCCACGGCGAAGACGAAGCCGCCTGCGAAGGGTAGGATTACGCCTACCGCGGCCACCCCCAACGAACGCCAACCCACTTCCAGGAGTTCCCGGATGTCGGTGGCCAGGCCGATCTCGAAGAGCAAGATGATTACGCCGATGTCGGCGAGAAGGATTATTACGTTGGCTTGGGGGTCGACCAGCTTGAGGCAGCCCACGCCCAGGATGATGCCGGCGACGAGCTCGCCCAGCACCGTCGGTTGGCCGATGCGGTTGGCCAACTCGCCGAATGCCTTCGCGCCGACGAAGATGAGGATTAGCGTTATGAGGAGATGCGTGAGGTCCATAGTGTAAGGCCGATTGCCGTTATTCTATAATAAATCCGTCGCAAATGGCAAACCGATTTTAACGCAACGCGCCGGCGCCGGGGGTATCGAAAAAGCGCCTGACGTCGGCGCTTCCTTTTTTCCTTTAATGAGACAGGCCGCGCCTTCTACGACTCTTCCGCGGCCGGGACCGTGAAAGTGAACGTGGAACCTTTGCCTTCCTCGCTTGCCACGTTGATGGCGCCGCCGTGAGCCTCGATTATCGCGCGGGCGATGTATAGACCCAGGCCGGCGCCGCGCACGCGGCGGTCGCTGTCGGTCCGGAAAGTTTTGAATTTTTCGAAGAGGTGGGGGATGGCGGCCTTCGGGATCCCGACGCCGGTGTCGGCCACTCCTACGGTGACCATCCCGTCGGCGACGCCGCCGGCGAAGATCTTGACCGAGCGTCCGGAGGGCGTGAACTTAAGGGCGTTTCCGACGAGGTTGGAGAGGACCTGCAGCAGCTTGGCCTCGTCGCCCACGATCATCGGTAGGTTGGGCTCCACCGACGTTGTGAACTTTACGCCCTGTTTGCCGGCGATAACTTTGGCGCCGTCGTACGCTTCGCGGACGAGCTCCTCCAAGGAAATAGGCCGCGGCGTTACTTTTATGCCCGCTTCCTCCAGGCGGTAGAAATCCAAAATATTGTTGATGAGATCTATGAGGCGTTTGGACTCTTTGGGGATGATGCGGACGAGGTTCATTATCCGCTCGTCGACCTCGCCCGTCAAGAGTTCTTCGATAATTTCGCCCGAGCCTAGGATCCCGGTCATGGGCGTGCGGAGGTCGTGGACCAGCATGGAGACGAAGTCCGCCTTCATCTCGTCGAGGCGCCGCAATTCTCTGTTGGCGCGCTCCAGTTCCTCCGCCTTCTGCGTAACTTCCTCGATGAGCATAGAGTTGCGAAGCGCCACCGCCACCTGCCCCGACAGCGTCTCGAGCGCCGCGACGTCGGCCTTGTCGAACGCGTTGGGCCACCGGCTCTCGACGTTGAGCACCGCCATTACCTCGCCGCCGATCTTGATGGGCACGCCGAGCTCCGAGAGCATGGGCGGTAGGAAATCCACTTCCCGGAAGTCCTGATCGCGCGTCGTGTCCGGGACGAGCGCCGTTTTGCCGGTGCGAACGACGCGGCCGCACACGCCCGAGGTAATGCTCTGACGGTAGTCCACGCTCAGCGCCCTCGCCGCTCCCTGAACCTTGTATGCCTGTAGGACCAGCGAATCGCTTTCCTTGTCCACGGTGAGCAGCGTTACGTTCTGGAAGCGGAGGTCGTTTTGCACGCGCTCGACGACGGTGGGGTAGAGTTCGTTGATGTCCAGCACCGACGACAGGAGATTGCCGATGGCGTTGAGGTCGTACAATTGGCGGGTGCGTTGGGCCGCTTCCTCGAAGAGCCTGGCGTTCTGCAGCGCCACGGCGACCTGGTCGGCGAAGGTGGTCAGGATTTCCAGGTCCCCCTGGTGGAAAGCGTCCGCCTCGTCGTGCGACAAGCCGATGCAACCCAGGCTCCGGCCTTCGTAGACGATGGGGGCGTAGATCTCGGAACGGGCGTCGTCGTCGCCCTCGTCCGGGAAGCGGCCGTCGGCCTCCGTATCGGCGACGAGCAGCGGCCGGCGGTTTTCGACCACCCACCCCGGCCGGCGCCGGTGGGCGGTCAGCTCGGCTATCTCGGCGTCCTCGGCGCTGAGGTTCAAACTGGCTACGATTTTGAATTGGCGGTGCGTGTCGTCGTAGAAGTAAACCGCGCCGCGGAGGAAGTCCAGGAAATTCCCCAGTTCTTTCAATACCCGCACCATCAACCGTTCGGGTTCGTGGATGGAGTTGATGACCTTGGTGATGTTGGCCATGGCGTGGAGGCGTTTGGTGCGATTTTTAAGCATATCGACCGCGGCCGCTTCCTCCGCCACGAGCGCCGCGTAACTCACGAAGAGCTCCAACATGAAGAGGCTTTCGTCGCCCGGCTTCTTGTTTTCGATGGGGCCGTCCAGGACGACGTAGCCCACGGCTTTACCCTCGCGGCCGTACATCTTTACCATGAAGAGGTCGCGCGAATCCCAATCGCCTATGCGGCCGCCGCCCTCCAGCGGTTTCACCAGGCGCACGAGGTCCGCCGTTTCCGCGCTGAAGGGGACGTGGTAGATGTTGCCGCTTCCGTATGCCCGCAGCGCTTCGCTTTCCAGCGCCTCCTTCGTCTGCTGCGCCGACTCGAGCGTATCGGCGAGGGCTTCGATTTCTTCGTCGCCGTAACCGACGGAGGCGGTTTGGGCGGGGCCGGCGCCCGGGCCGAAGACCTTCAGATAAACCTTCGCCCAGCCCAACCCCTTTATTCCCTTCACGATCAACTGGAACTTATCTGCCAGGCTCTCGTGTTCGCGGATGCGGCCCGCGACGCGGAAGAGGTGAGCCAGCCGGTTGCGCTCGAAGACCAGACGGTCCGTCTTCTCTTCCAGTTCCTCTTCCAGCCGGACGTGAGGGGTGACGTTGTCGTTTATCGCGACCAGGCCGACGACGTGGCCTCGCAAGTCGCGCAGCGGCGAAGTCCTGAGGTCGAGAAACTCTTCCCGACCGAAGCGGTCCTTGTGGCGGAAGCGCTCTATGCGGTAGGGCTTGCCCGTCTCCAGCACGTCCCGCAGCCTCTCGCGTACTTTCTTGCGGCCCATCTGCTCCAGCTCGAGGTTGGGCAGTAGTTCGAATAAATTGCGGCCCAGCGCTTCCTCTTCCGGTATCCCGGATTCTACCTCCTGCCCCTGCGACCAGTACGTTATCCGAAACTGGCGGTCGCAGGCGATGATCCCCACGGGGAGGTTGGCCAGGAGGTATTCTTGGGGCGGCCCGGTCGGGCTTTCGCGCTCGGTTTGGACGGTCGCGATTAATATCTCCTCGCCGTCCGCGGTGACGGGTCTGGCGTCGAGGAACGCGTCGGCGACGTCGCCCTCGCTCGATATAATTTTTACGGCCGCGGCCGCGACGCCTCCCTCCGCCCGGGCGCGGACCCACAGCTCGTCCACTTGGCCTTCGCCCCCCGTCAGGATGCCGGCGAAACGCCGGCCGACGATATCGGCGACGTCGTAGCCGAATATCGTCCCCGCGGCGTTAGCGGCGGCGGCGATTATGCCGTCGGCGTTGACGATGAACGCCGGTTTCCCGCCCAGGCTGGCGGCGTGGGCCAACGCGCCCGCGAAATCCGCGGTCGGGCTCTTTCTATGTGAGGTAGTCGCCATTTTCGGTTCGCGCCAACGCCGTCCGGCCGCGGCCTCCTACGGCCGTTCGAAGTCCTTTTCCGGCGCTGCTTTTGTTAAAAATTATAACACTTTCGCGTTAATACGTCAAACAAACGCTTTAACCGCGGGGTAGTTTATATCAGGTTCGCAAAGGCTAAGCTCTTTATTTCCAGGCCGGTGTGATAACGGAGGTGGGCGTGGATAAAGGAAAGGGCTTGTTCGACGAGTTCGGGGCCGGCCTTGACGAAACCGACCCGCGACGGCTCGAGCGACGTTAACGTATTTACGTATTTATAAGCCGCGGGCGACAGCGTTATAAGGTTGCCGACGGGCGGTTGGCAATCGCGACATACGACGTTTCCCTCTTTGATGACCAGCGCCACCCCCTCCCGGGGCTCCGTTCGGCCGCAGCTCGCGCACTTGCCGATGTCCGGTTTAAATCCCAGTTGCGCCGCCAAATTGAACAGAAATTGCGACAGCAGCGCCGCCGCCGGCCCGCCGCTGTCGAGCGCCGCGAGCGACGACGCCACGAGCTCGAACAACGCCGCGTCGGCGTCGCCTTCGCCGCTCAGTTTGTCGGTGGCTTCAATTACGGCCAGGCCGAAGGGGAGGCGTTTCGCGTCCTCGCGTATGAAACGCCCCGGCCTAATGATCGCGGTTTCGGCGAGCGTGAACAGGTCTTTACTCTCGCGCCAGTAGAAGACGAACTCGACGCGGCTCAAGGGCTCGAGCGCGGCGCCGAATTTATTTTTAAGGTTACGCGCTCCCCGGGCCAAAAGTTGGACTTTGCCGGCGTCGCGGGTGTAGGCCACGGCGATGCGCGAGGACTCGCCGAAGTCGCGCCGCCGAAGCACGATGCCCTCGGTTCGGATTATTTCCGTCACGGCCGCCTAGCCCAGATAACCCATGCCCTCCAGCCGGGCGCGGACGGCGGCGTCTTCGCCGTCGGCGTAGCCTACGCCGCCGACGTCGTAATCGAGATAGGTCGGCGGCGCCGCGGCCAGGAGTTCGGGTTTTACGATTTCGGCCAGAACGCGCCCGTCCAGCCCCGCCGGCACGGCCTCCCCCATCAGGTACATCGCCGTCGGGTACACGTCGGCCAGGTTCGCTTCCGCGAGCGCGGCGCCGGCCGTTACGGCGGGCCCCCGGACGAATATGATACCTTCCCGCCGGTGTTCGCCCGGGCGCCGCCGCCGCGGCGCGACCGCCGGGTCGTCGGAGAACTCCTTTAGGCGAACGCCGTCCTCCCACAGCGGAAGGTAGACGTCGGGCGCGTCGTCCAGGGCCGGCCCGTAGTACACCTCTTCCCGGCGCAGCGCCCGAGCGGCCAGGCCCGGGAACAACTCGTCCAGGCTCGTTATCAATTCTTCGCGGACCCTCTCGTAGTCGGCGCGGCGGACGATGCCCTCGGGCTCCCGGCCGGCGACGTTGAGGTAGACGCCGTACTGCGTCGCGGTCCCCGGGAAAGCTTTCGTCTCGCTCCAATTCACCGCGGCGAACACCGAAAGGCGCTCCATAATTCGGCCCCGCGCCTCGGCCCGCCAGCGCCGCGGCAGCCGCCTGCGGAGGTTGAACGCGTCCAGCCTGGCTACGGCGTCCATGAAGCGGCGCGGCGACGGCCCCTTCTTTTCGTGCAGCGTCATAAAGCCGCGGCTGACGAGGTGCCCGGCGAGGTCGACCTCGCGCTCGGCGGGGCCGAAGCCGTGGTCGGAGATGACCATCGCCGTAACGTCGGCGCCGCCGGCTTCCAGGAATTCGCCCAGCGCGGCGTCGAGCCACTCGTAGTGTTCGTTGACGAGCTCGAGTTGGTCCCAGTAAAAATGCATCAAGCGGTCGACGCCCGTGAAGACGACGGCGAAGAGGTCCGGCCGCTTCGATTCCCACAGGTGAAGTGCCACCCTCTTGCGCGCTTCCTCGACGCGGCGCAGCTCCCGGAGAAAGCCCTCCTCGCCGACCTCCTCGAAGTAGGCGGGGTCCATGTCGACGAAGTAGTCGCCCACGGCGCGAATCTCCCCGCCGAGGGAGGGGGGGTAGAGGTATTCGTCCGCGAATTTCGGCGTGAGCATCCCCGGGACGACGAAGCCGTTGACGGGGCGCGGCGGAAAAGTGAGCGGCACGTTCACGGCGCCCACCGTCCGTCCGGCCGACGACAACGCGTCGAAGATGCGCGCCGCCCCCAGCGCCGACGCGTTCTGCAGGCGGCGATGGTAGCCGAGCCTGGGCGGCGCCAGGAAGTCGAAGACGCCGTGGCGCCCGGGGTTAAGGCCGGTCTGGAAGGTGGCCCAGGCCGGGGCCGTCAGCGGCGGATACACCGTATACAATACGCCGGCCGCGCCCTCGGCCTTCAGCCGGGCGAGGTTGGGCAGGCGCCCCGCCTCGAGCAGGGGCTCGATCACGTTGAACGTCCCGCCGTCTATGCCGAATATGAGGACCCGGCTTTTCACGTGGCCCGGGGCGCCTCCGTTCGCGACGCCTCCCACCGCTGCGCCGCCACCAGGGCGCCGGCGAGCGCGTACAATATGACCATAATTTCGTAGTCGCCGAAGGTATACTCGAAGAAGCCCTCTACCAGGAACCCGGTCGTGGCGCCGATGCCCGCCAGGCCCAGGACCCGCGTCGTCGGCGAGCGGGCTTGCCGGTAGCCGCGCGCGAACAGCTTGAATAGCACGACTATAAAGAAAGTGAAAACGGCCAGGCCCACGACGCCGCGCTCGACGACGAGTTGTATGTAGTTGTTGTGCGCGTGCGGCACCTGGCTCTCGACCGACGTTTCGTCTTTATATTGATCGTAGAGGTATAGCGTGTTATGGACGCCGACGCCCGTTAACGGGTAATCGCGGGCTATCCTCAGCGTCGTTCGCCAGATGTCGACTCGGAATTCGGGCGGCCCTCCGGCCTCGGCCGTACCGCGGTCGGTAGCGGCGTTTAGGATGGATTCCGCGCGTTTAATGATAGGGCGGGGCGCGATGAGAACGGTCAGCAATACGACCGCCGGAAACGCCCACAGCAAGCGGCGGTCCGCGATCACCGCCATGACGAAGACCGCCGCCGCCAGGCCCACCCACGCCGAGCGGACCAGCGATACGGCCAAGCCCGCCAGCATTATCGCGAACAGGACGCCGAGGCCCAGGCGGCTCCGCCGCGAAAGGCGGCCCCGCAGGAAGAGCGCCAGCGCCACCGTCAATACGAGCATCATCACGCCGCCGTACGTCATGTAGAACAACCGGCCGCCGGGCCGGACCGTGAAGACGTCCGCCCCTTCTGCGACCGCGCGCGCGAATTGGATGACGGCGTACGCGGAGTTCGCCGCCGCCCCCGCGAAGAAGGCGACCAGCATCGCCTTGGGCAGCCACCGCGGCGGGTCCGTCAAGCCGAAGGCCACGGTGTAGTAGACCAGCGGCGCGGCGAACGTGAACGTCCAGAAGAACGAGCGATTGCCGAATTCGGCGCCGCCGATGAGATAGGCCGTCGCCGACGAAATTATCATGGAGCCGTAGAGCGCGGCGAAGGGCCAGTCGAGCAACGTGTGGTACAGCGGCGGTTTACGCGTCAGTTCGGCCTTTATTATGAGCGGCAACAGGACGAACGCGAAGATGGCCCAGTTACACAGCGAGATGGAGAAAGCCAACCCCGCGGCGAAAAGTATCCACCCCGGGTATTGCCACCTCCGCAGGAAACCGAGGACCCGGCGGAAGGCGGGACTATCGTCTATGGGCGTCAGTAAGGCCACGGATTGAATTATAGATTCCTCAGGATGCCGGTCTGACGTTGCTCTCTGCGGAAATCGCTTCCGCCGAGGGGAACCGTCTTGCACATTTCGAGCAAGCGCGAGCGGAGGCGGTCTCCTATTCGCTCGGCCAAAGTTTCGTCTCGCCGGGCGAATTCGCCGAGCGTTTCTTCTTTGATAGGTTCGTCGAGGTAGTTCGTTGTCGCGATTACTATGCGGCGGTTAACGTAACGGTGGTTAATGACGTAGGAGAGGAAGTCGAGGGTCCAATCGCGTATCTTCATCGAGCCCAAATCGTCAAGGAGTAATACTTCCGCGCCGACGAGCGGCTCGAGAATGACGTATTCGTCGAACGCGCTGCCGGCGTACCTTTTCTTGACCTCGGCCAGCAGGTCGGAGAAATCGCACCAGCGGCAGTTGGCTCCTTTCTGCTCCGTAAGGGCTTTTACGATCCCGGCGGCGAGGTGGGTCTTGCCGACCCCCACCGAACCCATAAAGAGCAGGCCGGCGTCCACCGCGGGGTAGTTGTCGACGAAACTTTGCGCGAGACGTTTCGCCCTTATTACGCTCTCGTGGGTAAAGCCGGATACGATGTCGAAATTGTCCAACGAGCACTCCCGGTAGCGGGCCGGAATGCCCGTGGCGGCGGCCCGGCGCCTTGTCGCGGGGCCGCGCTGGCAGTCGCACACCCGGCCTCGCCGGACGCCGTCCTCCTCCTCCACCACGACGCCGGCGCCGAAGCACTTGGGGCATACTTCCACGTCGTCGTCGAACTCGACGTCCGGCAATTTGAATTCCAGGCGGTCGTCTTCGGCCTTAGTCATATCGTAAACGACGGGAGGCGGAACCGCTCCCGCAGTTTCCGCGCCGTTATCGCTCGTACCGTTCGCCGAACGGCCTCGGCCTCGAGCTCTCGGCCGCGGAGCTCTCCGCGCGCGTCGCGCTTGAGGTCCGCCGCATCTCCCGCCGTGAGCGTTTTCCTTATCTCGACAAAGAGTTCTTTCTCTATCTCATCCAGCTCGTTTTGTACTTTTACGGCGTTCCCCGTCTCGGTACCCTCGGCTAGTTTTCGCGCGGCGGCCGCGGCGTCGTGGATAGCGGCCTTGGCTCGGGCGTCCGCGGCGTCGCGCGCCGCGTCCTCCAACGCGGCCGCGAGCGAGGCCAGCTTTTCGTCGAGGCTTTTTTCGGCGAGGCGGCCTTCGCCCGGGCCTCGGGTGCCGGCCCGGCTTCGGCGGCGTTCCTCCTCCACCGCCCAACGGCACTGGCGCAGGGAGCGGATTTCGCCCCCCCGCCGAAACGCCTCGTCTATTCCCCGAATGACGGCGGCGGCGCCGACGCCGGCGCGCTCCCAATCCGCCAGGCAGGCTAAATCGGCGGGCGAGAGCACGGTCCCGCGGCCGCGGCGGTTGACGAAGTGTTCGGCCACCGCGGCGATGAAGTCGCCGTCAGCGGCCGCTTTCATCTGCGCTTCGCTCGAGGGCGGGTTTTTTCCGCTCGTGTCCTCTCGCATGCCCGACGAACCACAGCGTTATGGCGCCGGCGAGGAGCGCCGCGGTTACGAGCGAGGCCGGGAGAATATAGCCTTCCACTAGATTCAGCGCCCGCATCAGGATGTGGCTGGCCGCCAGCGCCGCGGCGAAGAGAACCGCGTCCGGGAAACTCACCCCCGGCGCGCGGCTTAATAACAAAGAGAAGAAGCCGCCGACCGCGCGCAACACGCGGCGGCGTTCGGCCACCAGGACCTCGGCCGCGGCCAGGAATATCATCAGGCAGGCGAACAGGAAGGGCCAATTTCCGAATAAGCCGTAAATGCCGACGCCCACGGCGCTGAACCATTCGAGCAGAAAGGCGGCGACGAGCGGCGCCAACACGTTGCGCGTCCGCTCGCACAAGTAAGCGAGCGCGAGGGCTTCGGGCAGCCGCCAGGCCAGGAACGCCGCCCAAGGCGCGTATCCCCCCAGCCAGTACGCGCCGCCCACGGCGGGCCATATCGCCGTCGTCGCGGCCAGCGTTGCCGCCGCGACCAGGCCCGCGCGCCGGCCCAGCGCGCCGCCCACGAACCCCTGGACGTACCCGTAGAACAAGTAGGCCGCGGCGACGCCCAACAAGACGCGCGCCATTATGGCGAAGGGGCCCTGCGCGAGCAACGAGGTCGGCAGCGTTGTGAAAAAGTCCGTACCCTTGAAGTGCAGCGCTACCAGCAGCGCGGCGCGATACAGAGTCAGTACGACGGCCGCGGCGAAGCCGTAATACAGCGTTCGGCCGAACGACGAGCCGCCCGGGCGGTAGAAAGGCGCGCGCGGCCCGGGCCCGGGCAGAACGAGCCGCAGAAGCGCGGTGCCGGCCAGCATCATCCCGAACAAGAGCGACGCCTTTATAAGGCTTGCCGGCGCGCCGTACATCGCCGCCAACGAGCCGGTGGGGCAGAAGGCCAGCACGACGGCGAGCACTTCGAAGAAGACCGCGAAGGCGAGGAGCGTAGAGATGTCTTTCCGGTTACCGGCGTTCATTCAACTCCTTCGGGAACGACGCTTCTTCTTGGCGCGGGTTTTAGTCGGGGCGCTCGGTTCGCCCGGGCCGCCACGCAGCTCGCGGATGCGGTCGCGAAGGGCCGCGGCCTTCTCGAACGCCAACTCCTCCGCGGCGCGCCGCATCTCGTACTCCAGGAGCGCCAGGAACGCCTGGACGTCGGCGGGCTCTTCGGGCGCCGGCGCGTCCTCGAGCCGGCCGGCGTCCGCCACCAACGTCGTCGCCAGCACGGCCTCCACCGACTTCACGATGCTCCGGGGTTCGATGCCGTGCTCGCGGTTGTACTCGAGTTGGGCCTGCCGGCGCCGCCCCGACTCCCGCACCGCGTTCTCAATGGACTTCGTAACGCGGTCGGCGTAGAGCACGACCTTGCCGCCGACGTGGCGCGCGGCCCGGCCCGCGGTCTGGATAATGGACCGCTCGTCCCGCAGGAAGCCTTCCCTGTCCGCGTCCAGGATGGCCACCAGCGAGACCTCGGGCAGGTCCAACCCCTCGCGCAGCAGGTTGATGCCGACGACGACGTCTATGTTGCCCAAACGTAAATCGCGCAATACCTCCACGCGCTCGATGGCGTCCAGCTCGGAGTGCAAGTACTTCACGTTGAAGTCCAGACCGGCCAGGTACTCGGCCAGGTCCTCGGCCATCCGCTTGGTGAGCGTCGTGACCAGCGCGCGTTCGTTCCGGGATACGACGTCGCGCAGCTCGCCGACGAGGGCGTCCACCTGACCTTCCGCCGGCTTTACCACCACCGGCGGGTCGACCAGGCCGGTGGGCCTGATGAGCTGCTCCACCACCTGGGTGGAATGTTCGAGCTCGTACGGCCCGGGCGTGGCCGACGTGTACACGAGCTGCGGCACGAGCTCCTCGAACTCGTCGAAGCGGAGGGGTCGGTTATCCAAAGCCGACGGCAGCCGGAAGCCGTGCTCCACCAACACTTCTTTTCGCGCGCGGTCGCCTTTGTACATCCCCCGGACCTGCGGCAGCGTAGCGTGCGACTCGTCTACGATGCAGAGCCATTTCTCGGGGAAATAGTCGAGCAGGCAGTAGGGCCGCTCGCCCTCGGCTCGGGCCGCCAGTTGCCGCGAGTAGTTCTCGATTCCCGGGCAGTAGCCTATCTCGCGCAAGAGCTCGACGTCGTGCCGCGTCCGCGTCTCGAGGCGCTGCGCCTCCACGATTTTATCGCGCTTCCGAAACCACGCGAGACGTTCCTCCAGCTCGCGTTCGATGGCCACCAGCGCGCGGTCCATCTTGTCCCGGGAGGTGACGAAGTGTTTGGCGGGGTAGACGGCGACGCGCTCGAGAGGTTGCAGCTTGCGCGCCGCTATCGGCTCGAGGCGCCATACGTTCTCGACCACGTCGCCGGCGAACTCGACGCGCAGCGCTTCGTCCTCGTACGCCGGGAAGACGTCCACCACGTCGCCGCGGACGCGAAAGTTCCCCGGTCTGAATTCGACGTTGTCGCGTTCGTAGCGGATGGCCGCCAGGTCGCGTGTCAACTCGTCTACCTCGAGCCGCTGGCCCCGTTCTATAAAGAGATGGAATTCGCGGAACTCGGCCGGCGAGCCCAGGTTGTATATGCAGGAGACGGAGGCGACGATTACTACGTCGTCGCGGGCCAGAAGCGACGCGGTGGCGCGCAGCCGCAGGCGGTCTATCTCCTCGTTTATGTCGGCGTCTTTCTCGATGTAGACGTCCTGGGCCGGCAAATAAGCTTCGGGTTGGTAATAATTGTAATAGGAGATGAAGTACTCGACGGCGTTGCGGGGGAAGAACTGGAGGAACTCGCCGTAGAGCTGGGCGGCGAGAGTTTTATTGTGGCTTATGACGAGGGCGGGGCGGCCGACGCGGGCTATGACGTTCGCCATGGTGAAAGTCTTGCCGGAACCGGTCACGCCCAGGAGGGTCTGGTGTTTTTGGCCGGCGCGGATGCCCTCCGTCAGCCGCTCCACCGCCTGCGGCTGGTCGCCGGCCGGGCCGAAGTCGGCGACGAGCTCGAAGCGGGCCGTCACTACGCCGCCGCCTCCGCCGATTCGTCCAGCGACACGCGCGCGCCGGTCAAGCCTTCCTTGAGGACGTCGAGTTTCAGCAGACGGCGGATCTGGTCCTCGCGGTAGCGGCGCCTCTTGAGGATCTCCAGCTCGTCTTTGAATAATGTTATGAGCGTTTTGAAGGGGACGTCGGCGGGGGCCGAGGCCGAGACCTCCCGTAGGAAAGAGGCCACGGTGCGCGCGATGGTGGGGTAGGCGTAGAACTCGAACGGCCGGCCGTCGGCGGGGAAACTTTTTATTATTAATAACTCGTCGGCCGGCAGGTGCAGCGCCGGGTGGAGCAGCTGGCCTTTTTTAACGACGCCCTTACATTTTCGCAAGACGAGGATGCGGTTGTGGACGACGGCGAGCGCTTGCAGCAACTCCGCGAATTCGACCGGCGCCTTCCACGACGAGAGCTCGAGTTTGATCACGCTGGCCGGGTACCGGCCTGCCGCTCCGAATAAGGTTTCCACCGCTGGCTTTCCCTAGAGCGTGTCCGCCTTCCCGTCCACCTTGTCGCCGCCCATGCGGTCCCGCAGGAGCGTGAAGATGACGTGGCCCAACGCCATGTGGACGTCCTCGACGATTTGCTCGTTGCGGGACGGTACCAGGACCGCGACGTCGGCGTGCTCCTTGGCCGTGCCGCCGTCGCCGCCCGAGAAGAGGACCGCGGTCCCGCCCAGTTCCTTTATAACCTTGAGGGCGTTGATGATGTTGGGCGACATCCCGCTGCCGGAGAAGGCTACGGCGACGTCGCGCTCGTCGGCCAGGTTGTAGAGCTGCTCGCCGAAGGTGTTGGTGTAGTCGGTGTCGTTGGCCCAGGCGGTTATTACGGCGACGTTCGTCGAGAGTGACAACGCCTTTATGCGCCGGCGCCCCACGGCGGCGGTCCCTTTGGCGAGATCGCACGCCATGTGTGCCGAGGTGGCCGCGCCGCCGCCGTTCCCGAAGAGGAATATGGTGCCGCGCTCCCGGTACGCGCGGTCGAATAGGTCCACCACGTCGCGCACCGCCTTGGCGTCCACCTGCCGAACCACCGCCGCCACCGCCGCCAAGTATTCGTCTATTTCTTTTTCAACTCGCGACATATCGACCTAAACCTCGTCGTCTAAGGCGCGGACGCCGTCATAGTCGAACCCGAAGTCGTACCGTTCGAAACCCTCTCCTTCGAGGTACGTCGCGACGGCGGACTGGGCGGGGGGCGGCGCCATCACGAGGTAAAATCCGCCGGCCCCGGCGCCGGTAACCTTGACCGCCCACGCGCCTACCTCGCGGGCCCGGGCGCAGGTCGCCGCCGTCTTCTCGTCCGCCACCCTGGCCGAGACCTCTTTCTTGGCGAGCCACGCCTGGTGCATGTGCTCGCCGAAGCGGGGCCAGTCGGCTTCCGTTACGGCCGCGCGCATCTCGCCGGCCAGTTCCTTCATACGGTGAAGGGCTTCGACGGTTTGCCGGTCGCCCGCGGCGACGCGGGCCCGCTGGCCGGTTAGGACCTCGGCTGAGTCGCGGCGACGCCCGGAAAAGAATAACATAAAATGGCGTTCGAAGTCGCGCCGTTTTGACGCGGGGAATTTTACGGGTTCGTGGCTTACGCCGTCGCCGTCGAAGCGGAAGTAGTTCAGGCCGCCGAAGGCCGCGGCGTACTGGTCCTGGCGGCCTATGGGCCGGCCCAGCTTTTCAATCTCTATGACGGACGCGGCCTCAGCCACCTCTTCCTTGGCGGGGCGGCGGCCGGCGAAGACGTGGAGCGCGTACGTAACCGCGACGCCGACGGCACCCGAGGCTCCAAGGCCCGAGCCGGGAGGCAGGCCCGTCCGGACGGTTATTTCCACGCCCCCTGCGGGCCTGAGCTCCGCCAGCGTCCGGCCGACCAGCGAGACCTCGGCTCGAGGGTCCTTCAGGACTTCGGCCGGGTCGCCGTAGTCGGCGCGGATTTCGAAGTCGTCCAGGACAAGCGCGACGGTGCGGATGTCGAGGGGGCGGACCCGCACGCGCGCGCCCAGGCTGACCGCGGCCGAGAGGACCGCGCCGCCGTAGCGCTCCGCGTACGCGGGAAGGTCGGTCCCGCCGCCGGCGAAAGCTATACGGCAGGGGGCGAAGGCGGTCACTATTTCCGATTTCGTAGCCATAAGCCTCAAGCGGGCGTCGCGACGTAAATTACGCCGCTCCCCTGTTTGAACCATAAAGCGAGCGTTTGCAGCGCGGGCCGCAGGCCCAGTTTATAGTATATAAAACGAGCGGCAGTTTCCAGGGCGGAACCGACCCGGATTTTGGGCGGCGAAAGGTACTTGCGGATGGCTCCGTAATTGCCGCTGTAGCGAGCGAGGACGGTGAAGCCGTTTTTTTGGAGCATCGCCTTCAACGTCCGCGGCGTGAAGAAGGTGACGTGGTAGGGGACCGCGTCCGGCGCGACGGTCCCCGGCCTTTTCCTCTCCCACAGCGCCTGGCCGATTTTCTCCCAGTGGTAGAGCTCGTACGGGACCTGAACCAGGATGACGCCGCCCGGCTTGAGGGCCGCGCGGACGTTGGCGAGGGCCGCGCCCGGGTTGTAGAGGTGTTCGACGATGTCGACGAGGTAGGCCGCGTCGAAGGACGCCGGCTCGAGCGCCGCCTCCTCCAACGGCGCCTCCACGACTTCGAGGCCGAAATGCCGCCGGGCGTACGCCGCGGCCTCGGCCGAAACGTCGTTGCCCGCGACCTCCCAACCCTGTCGCCGCAGCCACTCGAGCTGGAAGCCGTGGGCGCAGCCGCACTCCACCAGGCGTCCGGGCCCGGCGACGTGGCGGCTGAGCAGCGCGAGCCGCTTCGCGAAGAGGCGCTCGTATACGTCGCGAAAGCGCTCAAAGGTATCTACGTAATCGTCGTAGCCGCCGGCGGCGTAGTACGTCGCGTCGTACAGGCGACGCGCCGCTTCGCGCGTGGGGCGCGGCGAAAGGCGGACCAAGCCGCACCGCCGGCACTCAACGACGCCGAAGCGTCCCTGCTGCGTCGATAGGAGGCGGCCGTCGTCGGCGTCGCACAACGGGCAGGGCACTTCTTCTACCGGTAGCGTCGCGAGCTCGAGCGGGGGTTGTGCCATCGCGGGTCTTCTTAATCCAACTCTTCCGGCCCAAGGAAGTCGTCGAGCGCCACGGCCTCGTAGTGTTCGATCTCGTAGCCGCTTTTTCCCTTCACGGCGACCAGGAAGTCGAAGCGGAAGTCCGGCTCTTCCGCGGGGCGCTCCTTCTCGAGGAAGTGGAGCGCGGCCCGGTATACGCGCGACACTTTCCGGCGCGTGAATTGGGAGCGAGGGTCCACGCTCGCGCCCGCCCGGGCGGTCTTTACCTCCGCGAAGACGAGGTGGCCTTCCTTCGACGCGACTACGTCGAGCTCGCCGAAGGGGGTGTGGTAGTTGCGGGCGACGACGTCAAAGCCGCGGCGGCGTAAAAAATCGGCCGCGGCGTCCTCGCCCGCGCGGCCGAGCGTTCGGCGTTTCGCGGCCCGAAGTTCGCCGTCGCGCGTCATTGCCGGAAGAGGTCGCCGGCGGCCTCGCCGAAGTAGCGGGCCACGGGCGCGAAGCTGCGCCGGTGGGCCGGCGACGGCCCGAGCGCCGCCAACGCCTTGAGGTGGCCCGCGGTGCCGTAGCCCTTGTGGACGGCGAAGCCGTATCCCGGGTACTTAGCGTCGAGCAGCGTCATAAGGCGGTCGCGGTAAACCTTGGCGATTATGGACGCCGCGGCGATGGAGACGCACCGCGCGTCGCCCCGCACGATGGTCTTTTGCCGCACCACCATCGGGACTGGCCTATTGCCGTCGACCAACAATAAATCGGGCGCCGGCGCGAGCCGCAGGCACGCTTTCTTCATCGCGAGCAAAGCGGCGTTTAGGATGTTTACGTCGTCGACGACTTTGGCCGACGCCACGCCCACGGCCCAGGCCGAGGCGCCGTCGGCCAGCGTCGCGAAGAGATCGTCGCGCGAGCCGGCGTCGAGCTGCTTGGAGTCGCGGATGCCGGAGCAGTCGAACCCCGGCGGCAAGACGACCGCCGCGGCCACCACCGGCCCCGCCAACGCGCCGCGGCCCGCTTCGTCCACCCCCGCCACGTGTGCGAGACCCTCCTCCCAGAAGCGCCGCTCGAATTCTTCCAGCGCGAGCGGCCCGTCGGGCGAGGAGGGCCCGAAAAACGTCGGCGCGTCGTCCGCCATAATTTAGGACGTATCTTCGGCGGGCGTCTCGTCCTCCGGCGCCTTTTTCTCTGCGGCCTTGGCGCCGGGGCGGCGTATCCTGCCTTCCTTCACGCGCGCCTTCTTGCCGACCTTTCGGCGTAAGTAGTACAGCTTGGACCGGCGCACTTTGCCGTGGCGCACGACCTTCAGGCTCTTTACCCGCGGCGAATGCAGCGGGAAGGTCCGCTCCACGCCCACGCCCGAAGCTATACGTCGGAGCGTAATGGTCTCGCGCGGGCCGGCGCCCTTGCGGGCGATAACGACGCCTTCGAAGGGTTGGGTTCGCGTTCGGTCGCCTTCGATGATCTCGACTTCTACCCGGACGGTGTCGCCCACCTTGAAATCCGGGATATTATCTTTGAGCGCCGTCTTCTCTATTTCGCGAACGGCGGGATGCATTTCGGACACCTCGTTGCGTTGACTGACGTTTTATATTACAGCCGGTATCAGATGCTACAGTTTGCTCGATTTTAGGTCGCCGTCGAGTATGCGGTCTACGTATATAGCGACCGCGGCCCTAACCGGGAGGTGGTTGAAGTCGCCGCTTCCCGAGATCGGCTTGAGGACCGCGTCCGCGGCGAACAATATATCTTCCGTCAGGCCGGTGCCGGTACCGAACAGCAGCAGCACCGGCCGCCCGCCGGCCGCCGTCCACAAATCTTCGGCCGACAAAGCGTCTTGCGTGCGCCGGGCCGTGGTGGCGACGACAAACGGCTCTCGGCCTTCCGCCGCGGCCACGTCGTCGAAGGCGGCTTCCACGGTCGGGACCATTTTCGCCGCCGCGAGCGCTCGCTTTCGCTGCGGGCTGTGCTCGCCGCCCACCCCCTCGCGCCAGTGGTAAATTATTTCGTCCACCAGGCGTCGCTGCGACTCGTACGGGTTCGTGACGTAATATCCGGCGGCGCCGTACGTCAGCGCGATGCGGCCCAGGTCGTGCAGGTCCAGCGGCGTTACCGACGTGGCGACCGTTTCCCCCTCCCGGTTGTATACCGGCCAGTGGACGAGCGCGACGTACAGGTTACCCTTATCTTCGCGTTTGGGGGCCACGGCCGTTCGCCCGCCTTCCTTAATCTTCGCCTTCCAGCAGCTCGGGCCGGACGTCGCGCGTCCTCTTCAGCGCCTGCTCGCGGCGCCAGTTCTCGACTTCGCCGTGGTTTCCCGAGAGCAGGACGGCGGGGACCGCCATCTCCCGGAACTCCCGCGGCCTGGTGTAGTGCGGGTGGTCCAGCAGGCCGGTGGCGAACGAATCCGTGGCCGCGGAGTCCTCGTCCCCCAGGACCCCCGGGACCAGCCGCGCCGCGGCGTCCACCACTGCCAGCGCCGCGATCTCACCGCCCGAGAGGACGAAGTCGCCTATCGATATCTCCTCGTCGGCCAGGCCCTCGCGGACGCGCTCGTCTACGCCTTTGTACCGGCCGCAGAGCAGTATTAAATGCTCCCTTTCCGCGAGCGACCGGCAGACCTCCTGCGTAAGCGGCTTGCCCTGGGGCGTGAGGAAGACGCGCCAACCCCGGCCGAACCGCGCCTCCACGTCCTCCACCGCGCGGAAGAACGGCTCCGGCTTCATGACCATACCGACGCCGCCGCCGTACGGGTAGTCGTCCACCGAGCGATAGGCGTCGTCGCTGTAGGAGCGCAGGTCGTGGACGCGTACTTCCACCAGCCCCCGTTCGAGCGCCTTGCCCAACACGCCGACGGCCAGCGCGCCGTCGAAGAACGTCGGGAATATTGTCGCGATGTCGAAGGCGAGCGTCGGCGCCATACTATCCCTCGCGGTGGGGTACGATGACGATTTTTCCCCCCCGCTTCACTTCGGCGATGTGGGCCCGGACGAAGGGTACTTCGTACGTCCGTTCGCCGGCCTCGATTACCAAAACGTCGTGCGGGCCGGCGCTGTAGACGGCGACCACGGTACCCGCGGTTTCGCCGGTCGTAGTTTCTACGGGCAGGCCGACGAGTTCGAACTCGTAGTAGGCGTCGGACGGCGCTTCGGGGAGGGTCTCGGCGGAGACCGCGATCCTCCAATCTCTGTATTCTCCGGCCGCGTCGCGGTCGTCAATGCCGGCGAGCTTCGCCAGGAAGCTGTCGCCCTTGGGCCGCCAGCCCTCCAGCGTGGTCGCCACTTGGCACGTCGGCCCGAGCAGGACTACCGCCAGCCCGGGCCCCGGTACGAAAACCCCTTCCGTGAAATCGGTAACGACGACCTCGCCCTTAAGGCCGTGGGGTCGGCGGATTAAGGCGATGGTGATTACGCCGCCCACCGGGCGTTATTCCAATATCTCGAGCGCCGCGCGCTTGTTCTGCTTCATCGCCGCGGCGTTCAATATCGTCCTGAGCGCCCGGGCCGTCCTACCTTTCTTTCCGATTATCCGGCCGATGTCCTCGCGGTCAACCGAGACCTCGATTATCGTCGTCTTCTCGCCCGCGACCTCGTGGACCACTACCGCTTCCGGCTTCTCGACCAAATTCTTCGCGATGTATTCGATCAGGTCTTTCATCTCGGCACCTCCTGTGCCTCGAGCTCCGGTTTGGGGTTTAGGACTAAAATCAGAAATCGACAATGACAACTAATCGAAACTGATCTGGTCTTAAGCCTTGGTCGAATATTTAATCGGCCTTTTAGCCGGTTGTTTTTCGTTCCGCGAACTTCTTCAGTACGCCGGCCTTCGACAAAAGGCGCTTCGCCGTCTCGGAAGGCGTCGCGCCCACCGAAAGCCAATACAGCGTTCGTTCCTCGTTCACCTCGGATACCGCGGGGTCCGCCGTAGGGTCGTAATACCCCAGCATCTCGATGAAGCGGCCGTCCCGCTTGGCGCGGCCGTCGGTTACTACGAGTCGGTAGCGCGGCGCGTTCTTTGCGCCCGTGCGTCGAAGTCTAATGCGAACAGCCAAAAATTTCCACCTCCGAGCCGACGTGTTTTCGGCTCTAAGAGTCGAGTGCCGATTGAAGTTCCGCTATGGCCGCGGCGGGGTCCGGCGCGCCGAAGACCGCGCTCCCGGCGACGATCACGTCCGCGCCAGCGTCCGCCACGCGCCTAATATTATCACTTTTTACGCCGCCGTCAACCTCAATTAATACCTCGCGGCCCGAGGCGTCGGCCATTTCCCGCGCCCGCGCTATCTTCGCCGGGCCGCCCTCGACGAACGCCTGGCCGCCGAACCCCGGGTTGACCGTCATTATTAATATAAAATCGGCCAGGTCCAAGACGTCCTCCAATGCCCCGAGCGGCGTCGCCGGGTTGACCGCGGCGCCGGCTCTCTTGCCGGCCGCCTTTATCTGTTGCAGCGCGCGGTGAAGGTGAGGCGTGGCCTCGGCGTGCACCGTCACGACGTCGGCTCCCGCGGCGGCGAAGTCGTCGACGTACCTTTCCGGCTTGGCCACCATCAAATGCGCTATCATGACGAGGTCGCCGGCGTCGTCCCGCAAGTCCGCCACCATTTTGGGGCCGAAGGTTATGTTGGGTACGAACTCGCCGTCCATTACGTCGAGGTGCACGTACTTCAGGCCCGCGTCGCGGACGAGCTTCGTCGCCTCGGCCATCAGGCCGAAGTCCGCCGACAAAAGCGACGGCGCGAGTTCCGCTTTTCGCTTCGCCATGACTTTAAGGCGCGGGCGGCCCGCTCGAGATGACGAGGTCCACCGCCTCGCCCTTCTTGACCTGCTCGCCGATGTCGGGCGCCTGCCGGATTATCCGGCCGGCCGGGACGATCGTCGACGGCTCGGTGGTGACGCTACCTACGGCGAGCTCGTATTCCTTCAGCGTTTTGGCGGCCTCGTCCACCGTAAGGCCGACGAGGTTGGCCGGCATCAGTATCGTAACCTCTTCCGAGCCCAGGCTTACGAGCAGGTTCACTTTGGTTCCGCGGTTTATCTTCTCGCGCGCCTTCGGCGTCTGGTCGATGACGTGGTCCTTGGGCACGGTGTCGTCGTGGACGTCGGTCACCTCGCCGACGTTAAGGCCGATGCGGGTGAGGACCAGCTCCGCCTGGCGCAGCGTCCGGCCGACGACGTTGGGAACGTGGACCTCGGCCAGGCCCGCGCTAACGCGAATTTTGACGGTCCGCCCCTTGCGCACCTTGATGCCCGGCTCCGGGTCCTGATCGACGACGAACCCCTCGGGCAGCGACGAGTCTTTGGCGACGCCTATTTCCTTCATCACCAGGCCGGCGTCGGCGAGCATCATTTCGGCCTCGTCGACGTTGTGGCCTATAATCTCCGGCACCCCGACCTCCTCGCCGCCGGCGACGAACATACGGCCGAAGCCCACGACTAGGACGAGGTACCCCAACAATATCGCCACCAGCGCCGCGGCCACGAGGCGCAGGAAACGAAGGAGCCCTTTTACCAGGTCGACGCGTCCGATTTTCAGCTGCATAAATAAAACGCCCCGCGAAGCGGGCGCGGCAAGTCGTAATGTTTAACATAAAAACGTTTTTAAAGCAAGTTTAAAAGGCTTTTGGCGCTTTGAATTAGAGTAAAATAACCCCTCGGGCGTTTTGGACCCCGTTATTCCCCGGTATTTAGCGGTGTATGCGTGGAACGAGCCCCGGCGGCGCTTAACGCGCGGGTCGTTTCCGTCATTCCTCCGCCGGGATTTCCTTAAGCGTTACTATATCGGGTAGGTTGCGGTATTGGCCGGCGTAGTCGAGGCCGTAGCCGACGGCGAAGACGTCGCCCACCTCGAAGCATACGTACCGGAGCGGCACTTCGACGCGCTGCATCGCCGGTTTGTAGAGCAGCGCGCAGATCTGGATGCTGCGCGGTTCGCGGATGCGGAGGTGGTCCACCAGGAAGGCGGTCGTCAGGCCCGTATCGATGATGTCCTCGACTATCAGGACGTCGCGGCCTTTCACGTTGACGGCGACGTCCTTCGTCAGCACGACCTCCTCGGTGCTCTCCGTACCCTCGCCGTAGCTTATTATCTCGGCGAAGTCGACCGCCATCGGCAAATCTATCGCGCGGATGAGGTCCGCGGCGAAGACGAACGCCCCCTTGAGCACGGTCACTGCGACGAGGTCCTTGCCTGCGTAATCCGCCCTTATTTGTCGGCCCACCTCGACGACGCGGTCCGCCAGTATATCCCGGTCATACAGAACTTTATCTATGTTCTCTTTGTAATCCATGGTAGGTCCTTTCGCGGCTCGCGGGCGGCGCTGACGACCCCAGCCGTCGCATATGGACCGCCGGTTCACCCGCCGGCGCCCCGGCGCCCTCCGCCAACACGATCCCCGGCACCCATAAAATGTCCCGGCCCGCGCAAACTACGGGCCGGCGCCGGCGTTCCGAAGCCGGCACTTTAGCGTCTACGAATATATCTTGCAGTTTTTTCGTGCCGCCCAGGCCGACGGGCCGTACGCGGTCGCCGTCGCGCCACGCCCTCACATATAGCCGCGCCGCGGCGAAGCGTTCGTCGAGCCATACCTCGCCCGGGCCGCGGCCGCGCAGCTCCTCGGGCGCCCGCGCGAGAGTCGCCACGATTTCGACGCCCGCCGGCGCGACGTGCGTCCGCCCCGGGACCGCGACCTCGGCCGACCAACGCCGCAGCGCCGGCCCGACCCTCGTTCGCTCGAAGCGCATGCCGCCGGCCGTGCGCCGCGCGGTGACGCCCGCCGGTAGGCATACGGCGCCGTCCTCGCGAAGCGAGAGCACATCCTCTACGTGCCGGCGGTCCAAACCCCGCCTCGAGCCGGCGAGCTCGCCGTAAAGCTGCCGCACCGCGCGGCCGCGAAGCGCCTCGGGTAGCGCCGCCGGGAAAGCCGGCGCGAGGCCGATCCGGCCGTCGCCGCGGCGTGCTACCAGGCGCGAAAGCAGCGCCGCGGTCCTTCGCTCCAGCGCCGCTTCGTCTGCTCGAGCCGTCGCCGCGAGCGCCGCGAACGACGCCCGCACGCCGGGTACGCGGGCCTCCAACGTCGGCAGGACCTCGAGGCGGAACCAATTTCGCAAAAAAGAGGGGTCGCGGTTAGTCGGGTCCTCGCGCCACGGGACGCCCAGCTCGCCGAGGTAGGCCAAGACGTCGGCGCGGCTTCGCGCCAGTAGCGGCCGGACGAATAAACCCGTGGCGGGCGGCATCGCGGCCAGCCCCAACGTCCCGGCGCCGCGCGTCAAATTTAGGAGGACCGTCTCGGCCTGGTCGTCGACGGTGTGGCCCAACGCGACGGCGTCGGCGCCGAACTCGCGGGCGGCGCGTCTGAGAAACGAACGCCGCGCGAGGCGGGCCGCCTCTTCGGTTGAGCGGCCGACGCTACCGGGAAGCGACCGTACGTCGACGCGCGCGCTGAAGAAAGGGAGGCCCAGCGACGCGGCCTGTTGCCGTACGAACGCGGCGTCGTCGGCGCTTTCGGGACGCAGCGCGTGGTCGAGGTGCGCTACCGCGAGACGCCACCTCCGGCCGGCCGCCAGCGCGCCAAGGGAGTAGAGTAGCGCCGTCGAGTCCGGCCCGCCCGAAGCGGCGACGAGCGCCGACGCGCCCGGGGGCAATATGCCCTCCCGCCGGCACCACGCCAGCACTTCTTCTTCGAAATCGGTACGCATTTACTTCGGCGTCATAATGGCGAGCGGCAGCACCAGCTCCGGCAGCGAGACGCCGCCGTGATAGAATCCGCCTTCGAAGCGCCGGTGGTACTCGCGCAGGTGATGGGAGAAGACGAGGTGGTGACTGCCCTTCGCCAGCACGTACGTCTTGGCGAGGTAATCGTCGGGGAGGCCGAAGGCCTCGGGGTGGCGCACCAGGAAGGCCCCCTCGCCCTCGGGGCGGAGGTCGCGGCCTACCCAATACCGCGGCGTCTTGGTCGCGTCTTTGTCGGCGTACACCACGGCCGGCGTGTCGGTAAGCGTCGAGCCGTGGTCCGAGGTAAGTACCACCGTTGCGCTCTTATCCTCGGCGATTTTTCTTAGCAACTGCTCGAGCGGCGAGCCGAGGTACCAGGTGAGGGCGAGGCGGGGTAGCGCTTCGGCCGAGGGGACGAGCGAGTCCAACGCGCCGCCCCGGCTCGACTCGTGCGTAACGGTGTCGATGAAATTGAAGACGAACGCCGTGAAAGGGCGCGGCGACAGCGTCTCGATTATCCTGCGGGCTTTCTTCTCCTGCTCGCGGTTGGCGAATTTGTAGTAGCGGATCTTTTTGGCCTTGGGCGCGTGGCGCGCGGTGTGGTCGGAGAGGAATTGTTCCTCGTGGCGGTTCAGCGATTCGCCCAGGCCGCTCTCTTCCCGGAAAGCCTTCCTGTACGCGGCCGCGATCTCCGCCGGCTTCTTCCCGGCGAAGATGGCGTTGCGGGCGTATATGGTAGAGGAGGGTACGGCGCCGCAGTATAACGACCGCTCGATGCGGTACAGCTGCCCGACGCGTTCCTCGAGCAACAACCATTGGTCCAGGCGAAGGCAGTCGACGACGATGAAGTAAACCGGGCGCCCGGCCGCGATTTGGGGGAGGGCGAACGTGTCCAGTACGTCCCACGAGAGGGGCGGCGCGTCTTCCGCCCCCGCCACCCACGACGGGTACTGCTCGCACGCGAACGCGGCGAAAGTCCTGTCGGCCTCCGCAACCAGCTCGTTTTGCAAGGGCGCCAAAGCGTGGAGGTCCAATTCGCTTATCTCGCGTTGGGCGCGGCATATATCCAGGTAAAGGTCGGCCCAGTCGCGGAACGCGGCCGCCGGGTCGTTTATTACGCGCTGCGCCCGGTTGTAGTATTCTCTCCACGACCCCACGAACCGGTCGCGCCGGAGCCGGTCGATGTCGAGGATTTTTTTAAGCGAAGACAGGATCTGGTGGGGGTTCACCGGCTTCACCAGGAAGTCGTCGATCTCGCCGAAGTAGGCGTCGTCCATCAGCGTTTCTTCGGTCGACTTGGTGACCATAATTACGGGCAGCGACGCGTCCACGGCCTTGAGCTCCCGCAGCGTCTCGATACCGTCCATCCCCACCATTATCTCGTCGAGGAGGACGGCGGCGAAGGATCGCTCCTTTACCAACGCCACGGCGTCCGGGCCGTTGGTCAACGTCGTCACGCGGTAGCCGCGGTTCTCCAGGAATTGGATCTGCGACTTCAACTGGTCTATCTCGTCGTCGACCCACAGGATTTCGGGACGTCGTTCTTCGGTCATATTTCTACTTGCCCTCCGATTCTTTTTCTTTAAGCGATAGGCCGAGCTCGTCGAGCTGTTCGCGCGCTACCGGCGCCGGCGAGCCGTCCATCGGCGACGACGCCCGCAGCGTCTTGGGGAACGCGATGACCTCGCGAATCGATTCCTCGCCGCACATCACCATGACCCAACGGTCGAGGCCGGGCGCGATGCCGGCGTGGGGCGGCGTGCCGTACTCCAGCGCCCGCAGGAAGAAGCCGAACCGCGCCTCTATCTCGTCGTCGGAATAGCCGAAGGCTTTGAATACGCGGCGCTGCAGGCCGGCGTCGTGGATACGGACGCTCCCCGAGCCGAGCTCGACGCCGTTGACGACGACGTCGTACGCCCGCGACAATACGTCGAAGGGCGCGGCCTCCAACTTGTCCGCGTCCTCGAGCCGGGGCGACGTGAACGGGTGGTGGGACGGCACCGGCTCGCCCGTCGACGCGTCCCGCTCGAAGAGCGGGAAGTCGGTGACCCACAGGAAGTGAAAGTCTTCCTCTTTTTCGACGTTCAGCATTTTGGCCAACTTAAGGCGTACGGACCCCATAGCGGCGGCGGCGGTCTCGAAGGGGCCGCCGCAGGCGACGACGACGTCGCCCTCCTCCGCGCCGGTTTTCGCGAGCAGCGCCGCCGCGGCGCCGTCGTCGAAGAACTTCGCAAGCACGCCGGAAAGTGCGCCCCCCGGGCCCACTTTGAGGGAGGCCAGGCCGCCGGCGCCCTCCGCCTTGGCGGCCGCCTCGAGCTCGTCGAGCTGCTTGCGGCTCAATCCGCCGGGCACCCGCAGCGCGAAGACGCTGCCGCCGGCGTCGACAATTTTGCGGAATATCTCCGCGGACGTTTCCGCGAAGATATCCGTCGCGTACTCGAGGAGGAGGCCGAAGCGGGTGTCGGGTTTGTCGCGGCCGTAGCGCGACATCGCCTCGCGCCAGCTTAGGCGCGGCCAGGGCGTCGCCAGCTCGACGCCGATGCCCTCGCGGAAGGACGCGGCGAAGACGCCCTCCGTTATCTCGAAGATATCCTCCTCGTCCGCGAACGACATCTCGACGTCGAGCTGGGTGAACTCGGGCTGGCGGTCGGCGCGCTGGTCCTCGTCGCGGAAGCAGCGCGCAATTTGGAAGTAGCGGTCCACCCCCGCGGCCATCAACAGCTGCTTGTACATCTGCGGCGACTGCGGCAGCGCGTAAAATTTCCCGCGGTGCACGCGGCTGGGGACGAGGTAGTCGCGCGCGCCCTCCGGCGTCGACCTCATCAGGACCGGCGTCTCTACCTCGACGAAGCCTCGCGCCGAGAGGTAGTCGCGGATGGCCTTGACGGCGCGGTGCCGGACGGCGAGGTTGCGCTGCATGTGCGGCCTGCGGAGGTCGAGGTAGCGGTACTCCAGCCGGAGCTCTTCGTGCACCTCGAGCTCTTCTTCCGCCAGGTTGAAGGGGGGCGTCTTGGCCCGGGCCAGGACCTCCAGCTCGCGCACGTGAAGCTCGACCGCGCCCGTCGGGACGTCGTCGCGGCGCATCCCCTCCGGCCGGAGGCGCACGTCGCCGACGACGCGGACGACGTCCTCGCCCTTGAGCTTCGAGGCCGCCTTGTGCAGTCCCTTACCGACCGCCGGGTCGAAGACGAGCTGCGTGAAGCCGTAGCGGTCGCGCAGGTCGACGAAGGACAGGCCGCCAAGGTCGCGGCTCTTCCAGACCCAGCCGCACAGCGTCGCCTCTTGACCTACGTTACTTTCGTTCAGTTCGCCGCAGGTGTGGGTGCGTAGCATATCTTATCTCTTCCTGGTAGCGTCGGGTATCCGTATGGCGCCGGGGGTTACCACCCGACGCCCCTTTGCCGTCAGTTTGTAACAACTGACGGCACGGAGGATTATACCCCAAACCGGCGCCGCGGTAAAGGCCAACAGGATAAACCGCCCGGGTTGCCACGCGGTATTTGACCTAAGGAAACGTCGAACCGCCGGCTTAAGCCGGCGGCGACGGCGGCCGGAGCCGCCCTTAAACAACTCCGGCCGCTCGCGGGATTACAGGTCGCGGTTCGAGATGTCCTCGGCGATCTCTTTGAGGCGCTCGCCTTTCACCTTCATTTCTTTCTCGAGCTTCCCCATGCGCCGTTCTTTCTCCGCCGGACTTAGGGTGGGGTCCATCGCGATCGTCGCGAGTTCCCTCGTCAGCTCCTCGATCTCTTGGCTGAGCTGCTCGAGCTCTTTCTCGTGTTCTTTGGCGGCGTGGGGGTCGGGGATGCCGGAATCCTTCATCCCGGGTACCATGTCGAGGTCGGCCTTCTCCGCGCAACCGCGACAGCCGCCGGCGCCGAGGGCAGCGGTCAAAACTGTGGCGGCGGCCAGTAACGTTATGGCGTATTTCAATTCGGTCCTCCTGTGTTGCGTTTAGTTTGCGTGCGCAAAGCGTTTTCTTGGGCGCAGAGCCGCTGGTAGATCATGGCGGCCAGCGGTATGAGATTTTTTGTGTCGGCGGCGTTGTAGCGCAGCAGGCGCTCGAGCGCGCCGCGCTTCCCGCGGCAGTGGGCCTGCCAGAGCTTTACGGCGTCGTAGCCGTCGAGGCCGTCGACGTCGCCGTCGCGGGAGATGCCGAATTGCTTCTCGACCTTTTTAAGGCCGCCCTTGACGCCGAGCTTCTTGGCCGCGAAGCAAATGTCGTAGTGGGGGAAATCGAGTTGCAGGTACGAGAACTCCCGTTTTAGGAAAGGCACGTCGAAGTTCGCGCCGAAGAACGTAACGAGGAGCTTGACCCCCTCCAGCGCGGCGTCCACGGCGTCGCCGCACAGGTCGCGGCCGGCGACGAGCTGCGTCAGGCCCCGCCCCGGCCTGTAGACGCCGACGACCGTTGTCTCGTCGTCCGGCGGCGCCTGGCCCGTGGTCTCGATGTCCAGACAGGCCACGTCGTCGCAGAACGCGTCGAACAATCGCCAATGTTCGTTTCGCGGTAATTTCTGTTGGAAGAATTTTTCGTCGCGCCGCCCCAACGCGTCGCGCCACCGCGCCAGCTCCCTGGTCCACAGCTCGTTGCGCCACGCGGAGGTGAACGTCACGCCGCCGCGCGCGAGGAAGTCGTCCCAGCAAGAGATCCCCTCGCGCCGGATGCGACGCTCGGTGCGCGGCCCCACGCCGTTCAATATTCGAAAAGTGTGTCTTATCAAATTTCGTTATCCGTTTCCGCGGGGCGGCCGGCGAACGCCCAGAGGTACGCCGACGCGCCGAATATGCCGCCCGCCAGGTCCGCGCCCAGGTCGACGACGTCGGCGCTGCGGCCCGGGACGAAGGCCTGGATAATTTCCGTCCCGGCGCCGATCAGAAGTACCGAGAAAAAGGCGACGACGAAGGCGAACGTTCCGCCGCGACGCGCGGCGCCCGCCATGGCCCGGGCGGCGAGGGCGCCCAGCAGCGCGTAGGCCGCGGCGTGTCGCACTTTGTCTATGTTGAGGGCGCGCGGCTGCGGCGCCTCCGGCAGCGCGACTAACGCGAAGAACACCAGCACCGCGACCCACGCGGCCCAGGGTAGATAATAAGATTTAATATTGCTCACGTCAACAGCGCGCGGACCAGCGCGAGCGCGGCCTCCTTGTGGGGCAGGTGGTGGCCGCGGCGGAGGTCCGGGTCGCGGACCTGGTTGGGCGTGAAGGTCGCGACGCCGACGCAGCTCGGGCAGCCGTTCTCGCACTCGCAGCCGGCGATGAGTTCTTCGCAGCTCTTGAGGACCTCGTCCAACCGCCGGTAGGCGTGCTCGGCGTAACCCAGGCCGCCGGGGTAGACGTCGTATATGAACGCCGCCGGCGCGCCCAAATTCGACGAGTCGACCACGCCGCGCAGGTCGCGCGGGTCGCACATCGCGAACAGCGGTATCACCGCCTGCAGCACGTTCTTCAGGCCGACCAGCCCCTCGAACGGATTATAACCCATACGCGAGACGTCGCTTAAGACCTCCGGCCCGGGCGCGACGTAGACCGCCACCGTCGGGAGCTCCACCGCCGGCAGCTCCAGGGGCGACCAGCCGATGGACTCCAGCGAGTAGAACTTAATCTTCTTGAAGCCGATGGTTCGCCACGTTACGAGCGCCTCCGCCAGGCCGAAGGCGCCGGCGGCGTTCTCGTGGGACTCGAGCGTCTTGAGGACCCGCAGCGTCGCCTCCACCATGGCCTGGGTGTAGTAGTCGACGTCGCGCCGCTCGACGAACGCGACCTTTTGGCCCAGGTCGAGCTCGCGGACGAAGTACGTCTCGCCCTGCTGCAGGTATATAGCCTCCGGGTAAAGTTGCTCCAGCGCGCTCTCGTAGTCCAGCGTGCCGACGACGGCGTTCTCGCTGCCCGCGTCCATTATCGTTACGGTATTGTCGGAGGAGGAGCGGAGGTTCACGTCCGCCGCGGGGTAGTCGCTAGAGAGCCACCAGTACTTGCCGTCCTTGGCGGCCATGTCGCCCTCGTCGGCGACGATCTCGGCCACATCGGGAGCGCTCGAGCCGAAGGCCGCCAGGTCGTCGGCGGTGAGCGGCAGCTCCGCGGCGGCGCAGCGCAGGTGTCCCGAGAGGATGTAGACGTTCTCCGGGTCGATGATGGCGGCCTCGGGGGAGCGGCCGAAGACGTACTGCGGGTGGCGGGCGAGGTACTGGTCCACCGGGTCGTCGTACGCCACCAGCACCGCCAGCGACGCTTCGGCGCGCCGGCCCGCGCGGCCCGACTGCTGCAGAAGCGACGCGATGGACCCCGGGAAGCCGACGACGATCGCGGCGTCCATTCCCCCCACGTCGATGCCGAGCTCGAGCGCGTTGGTGGCCGTTACGCCCAGCAGCTGGCCGCCGAAGAGCTGCTTCTCTATCTCGCGTCGCTCCCGGGGGAGGTAGCCGCCGCGGTAGCTGCGCAGCTTGCCGTCGTACTTGGGCCCCAGCGCCTCGCGGGTGTACTTGTATATGAGCTCGGCGACGACGCGCGCCCGGGCGAAGGTCACCGACTGGACCCCCTCCTTCACCAGCGTTTGCAATATCTCCGACGCTTCGACGTTGGCGGAGCGGCGCAGGCCCAGGCCCCGGTCCGAGAGCGGCGGGTTCAGGATGATGAAGTACCGGTCGCCCTGCGGCGCGCCGGACTCGTCTATCAACGTCACGTCGTCGCCCACCAGCCGCTCGGCGTGCTCCTTGGGGTTGGCGATGGTGGCGGAGGTTAAAAGGAACTGCGGCGCCGCGCCGTAGTGGGAAGCGACGCGCCGCAGCCGCCGCAGCACGTTGGCCACGTGGGAGCCGAAGATGCCGCGGTAGGCGTGGAGCTCGTCGACGACGACGTAGCGCAGCGACGAGAAGAAACGGCCCCAACGCGCGTGGTGGGGGAGGATGCCGGCGTGGAGCATGTCCGGGTTTGTAATGAGGAGGTTGGCGCCGTCGCGGAGCTTGCGGCGCGCGGTCGCGGGCGTGTCGCCGTCGTAGACGCCGGGCGTGACGCGGCTCGCCACCGGCGGCGCGAGCGCCAGGAAGCGGTTGAGGTTGCGGAGCTGGTCCTGGCTCAGCGCCTTGGTGGGGTAGAGGAAGAGCGCGGAGCCGCCGCCCTCGTCGTAGAAGCGCTCGAGCACCGGCAACAGGAAGCAGTACGTCTTGCCGGAAGCGGTGGGCGTGACGGCGACGACGTTTTGGCCTGCCCGGGCGGCCTCGACGTACTCGGCCTGGTGGCTGTAGAGCTCCGTGATGCCCAGGTGGCGCAGCGCCTCGGCCAGCGGCGGCGCCAGCGGCGGCTCGAGCTCGCGGTAGCCCGCCTCGCGCGCCGGGACGTGCTCGACGTGGCGGATGGCGTCGCCCTTGGTGAGTTGCAGCTCGGCGAGTACGGCGTCGATTTTCATTCTTCTATTATAAAACAACCTGAAGTTTAGAAAAAGGGAAAACCATTTTAATTTAGGTTTTTAAGTTGATTAATAAATAGTGTATGCTTATAATCCCGATAGAAGGAGGATAAATATGTGGTTGCATAGCTTAAAATTTAATCGTTATAAATGCTTTCTCGGAGAAGAGGAGGTAGGGCCCTTCGGGAAAGCTAACGTGTTTATAGGTAAAAACAATTCAGGGAAATCGCATCTCGTGAGGGCGATTAGAAGTTTTCCGGATTACGCAAAAAAACAGAAAGCTAAAACATTTACCAAGCAAGACTACTATTACGAAAACAAGGACCTCGATATCAGTTTAGAATACTTATGGCGGATGAATGCCGATTTCGTAAGGGAGCTAGAAAAAGAAGGGAAATACGAACCCGGTAAGAATTTGAGTGTTTTCGAGGCTATAGAAAAACTGACGGGCGGCGAGGATTCAGGGGTTTTTAAGATATGTAGGATAACTAAAGCGGGTTGGGAACCGCAGATAGTTGAAAGTGAAGCCGTAACGATAAAATTTTTAAACGAGCAGAGAAAACCGGAATTAGATGGAAGTGCCCATTTTAGCAACGAGGAGTGTAAGGCAGCGGTTAATTTCGTTGACGGTTATTTGAGGGATGTATTTATTAAAAACTTTTTTGACCTTCCTGACCTAAGGCGTATCGAACAAGGGGCGATTTCGGACCGAAGGGAATTCGTTTTTACTCCGGAAGGTAAGAACCTAATAAGGGCACTATACGATTTAGAGAGGCCTATGTTTCGAGACGATAATAAGGAATTAAAACGAAGTAAATTTAGGATTATTAAGGGTTTTTTAAGAGAATTGATGGATGACCCGGATATCGAAATCCAACCGAACCCTTTAGATGACGACCCAAAAGGGGGAGAAATACTAGTCGAATCAAAGAAGGGTAAGGGTTATATTCGAGAAATAAGTGAATTAGGATACGGCATAACAGAATTGGTATTATTCGCAACCGGAATATCGCATTTATACCGCGGCGTTATAGTCCTTGAAGAACCCGAGAACCATTTGCACCCGGAAACGATAAAAAAGCTTTTAGGATTTATTACGAGGCCTGAAGACAAAAACCAGTATTTTATCGCCACGCATTCTAACGCGCTTTTAGATTTCTCTCCGGAAGTTAAGGTTTTTAGGGTAGAGCATAATGGTGAATTTTCGATGGTATCGCCGGTAGATAATTACGATAAGGCGTTCTGGACTTTATTCGATATGGGTTATACCCCATCCGATATTTTACAATCGAACTTCGTTATATGGGTCGAAGGCCCTTCGGATCGGATATATATTAAGAGGTGGCTGGAATTGTTTTACGAAGAGCATAAGTCTGAGCTATTCGAAGACGAAACCGTGCTTAAAGAGGGTTTGCATTATTCGTTCGCCTCAACCGGCGGTTCCTGTTTAAAGCATTATACCTTGGTTATTGAAGATAGCGCCGAAACCGAACAGAGAATAGAAACTTTTCTAAATGTAGTGAATTTAGGTCGTAATTGTGCCGTGGTTCTGGATAGCGATAAAAAAAACAGTAAGGATAATAAAAATGGGACCAAGCGTCGTATCGAAAAAGGAGTAAGGATGGCGAAGCGCCTATGTTGGGTAACGCAAGGCAGGACGATAGAAAACTACATTTCTAAAAGGGCTTATAAAGCGGTTTTCCCGAACGCAAGAAGGACTAGGTTTTCTAAACCGAAAGAACCGCGTGTCCGTAACGCGGAGAGGATTATTAACGAGATGGATTATAATTCCGAATTCGTTAATAACAGCGTACACCTAAAAGGTTATATAAAGGAATTATTAAAAAGGATAGGCAAAGCGAATAACTTCCCGGAAAAGAAGGACGAGAATCAGGTCCCAGATAACGGTGACCATATTTAGTTACCTCCCCGTTCTTAATCCCCTCCTAAAAAATCTTACGTAGGGAATTTATACGGGCCGCGGCGTGGAAACCGTCGCGTGTTTACTTACTACCGGCAACATTCCCTTGGGTTCGAAACGTATATAAGTTATAATCGATATCGTAAGGGTTATGAAATTCTCCCGCGAGAGGTTCGTCGTCTTTCGGGCGCATTTGCGCGAGGCCTTCGCGCTGGCCGCGCGGTCGCTGTGGGCCAACAAGATGCGTTCGCTTTTGACGGTGCTGGGCGTCTTCATCGGCGTCGCCACCGTCGTGGGCCTTATCTCGCTCATCGCCGGCCTGCGCAGCTACGTGGCCAACGTCTTCGCCACCGCCGGGACCGACACCTTCTTCGTAATGCGGATGAACTTCATCACCACCGATTGGGAGGAGTGGTACGAGGGCTTAAAGCGGCCGGACATCACGGTCGCCGACGCCACGGCCATAGCCGCGAGTTGTCCCTCGGTGGATTACACCGCGCCCCGCAACGTGACGATGAAGGAGGTCTCGTTCCGCGAGAAGAAGGTCAAGGGCGTCCTCATCATCGGGACGACGGAGGAGTTCCAGCAGATGGAGGGGCTCAAGATACGGCGGGGCCGCTTCTTGACGAACGCCGAGGTCGACCACTCGCGCCAGGTGACGGGGGTGGCCTACGAGGTCGCCGACAGGCTCTTCGGCTCGAGCTCGGGCGTGGGGGAACGGATAAAGGTCGGCGGCCACGCCTTCACCGTCGTCGGCGACGCGTACCCCATGGGCTCGGTGTTCGGCCAGAACCGCGACAACAGCGTCATCATCCCCATCACGACCTTCGAGAAGATGTTCGGGACGCGCGGCATCGCGCACGGCCTGGCGGTGATCGCCCGACCCAAGCTGCCGGAGCTGGAGGGCCGGGCGGTGGACGAGGTGACGACCCTCATGCGGCGGCGCCACCGCCTGGGGCCGGAGGAGGAGAACGACTTCGAGATCATAACCCAGGCGGCGATGGTGCGAGCGTTCGACGCGCTGACCGCGGCGCTCTTCGTCGTCATCGTCGCGGTGGGGAGCATATCGCTGCTGGTGGGCGGCGTGGGCATCATGAACATCATGATGGTCTCGGTCACGGAGCGAACGCGGGAAATAGGCGTCCGGAAGGCGGTGGGCGCGCGGCGGTCCGACATCCTGATGCAGTTTCTAATCGAGGCCGTGGTGCTCTCGGCCGGCGGCGGCGTGCTGGGCGTGGCCGGCGGTACGGCGTTGGCCTATATAATGGGGGCCGTGACGCCGGTGCCGGCCTCGCTCTCGGGCGGGGCGGTGGTGCTGGGCGTCGTCTTCTCGACGGCGGTGGGCATCTTCTTCGGCCTGTATCCCGCGCGGCGGGCGGCCGGTATGGAGCCCATCGCGGCGCTGCGGTACGAGTAGCGTTATGAAACCGTTGTGGCATAATCTACGCTGGCAATACTACCAATACCGCGAGGCGGCGGCGCTGGCGTTCTCGTCGCTGTGGGCCCATAAGATGCGCGCCCTCTTGACGGTCCTAGGCGTCGTCATCGGCGTCACGACCGTCATCGCCATGGTCAGCATCATCGACGGCCTGAACCAGTCCTTCGCCAACCAGATGGGTTTCCTGGGCGCCGACACGTTCTTCCTCCAGAAATATAAAGCCATCCAGTTCGGCCCCCGCCGCGAGGAGCCCCGCAAAGACTTCGAGGAGGAAGACGCCGAGGCGATAATGCGCCACTGCCCGGCGGTATCGGTGGCCGACTTCTATACCGAGATCGTCGGGCGGGCGACGTACGGCGGCAAGAAGACGGCCCTCCTCGCCGTCGGCTCCACGCAGACGGAGAAGTTCGACGAGATCTTCTCGTGGTGGGTGGATGACGGCCGGATGTTGACGCAGGCCGACATCGACGCCGACCGGTACGTCGCGGTGGTGGGTTCGGCGGTGGCGGAGGCGCTGGCGCCGGAGGGCCGGATAATCGGCGAGCGGATAAAGGTCAACGGCCACCGCTTCCAGGTGGTGGGCGTCTTCGGTTACAAGGGCGAGATCTTCGGCGTCTCGATGGACAACTACATCGTCGTACCGCACGGCGCCGGCCGCAAGGCGTTCGGCAAACCCGCCGACGAAATGGGGACGGGCGGCTCGGTGATTACGGTGCGGGCGAAGTCGCCCGAGCTCCTCAATACCGCCATCGACCAGGCCGAAGTGGTAATGCGGGAGCGGCGCAGGGTACCGCCCGAGGCCGACAACGACTTCGAGATCTACACCGCCGACTCGCTAATGGAAATATATAACCAGATAACGGGCGCGGCCTTCGCAGTCATGATCGGCATTTCCGCGGTGTCGCTTCTGGTGGGCGGCATCGGCATTATGAACATCATGCTGGTCTCGGTCACGGAGCGCACGCGCGAGATAGGCGTCCGCAAGGCGCTGGGCGCGCGGCGGCGCGACGTCATGGCGCAGTTCATCGCCGAGGCCACCGTCATCTCACTCACCGGCGGCATAATCGGCATCGTCATCGGCGCCGTCATCGGCGAAGGGGTGAGCCTGCTGACGAAAGTCCTGTCGGACGCCGGCGCGCCGGTGCCGTTCCTGCCGGCGGCGATCAAGGTATGGTCGGTCTCCCTGGGTTTCCTGTTTTCGCTGGCGGTGGGCCTCTTCTTCGGCATCTACCCGGCGAACAAGGCGGCGAAGTTGAATCCCATCGAGGCGCTACGCTATGAATAAAACGGCGAGGTTTTCTATGAGAAATATAACGGCGAAGGTTTACCCGTACCTGTTGACCGTCGGCCTCGCGGCTGCGAGTTTCGCCGCGGAGGATGAGATAATTAAGACGCCGGCCGGCCTCGAGATCGAACCCGTGACGGCGACGTGCGAAGAGGTTCTCGCGCCCAACGTCGTGCGCGTCAGGGTCCTGGGCGAGTGCGCCCTGATCGGCGTCCAACCCGTCGGGAAGAAAGCCCCCTATTACGGCGAGGCGTTGTCGTTCGTTCGGGAGCGGGTCGCGGGCCGCGAGGTCCGCGTCGAGGTTTGCCCCAATATCCCGGCGAACGAGAAGGGGCAAAAACGCGCCGTCATTTACTATCGCCGCGACGGCAAGTGGTGGAACCTCAACGTCGAACTCATAGGCGCGGGCCTGGCGAAAGTCGCCGACGTCCCGGCGTGTCACGTTCCGACGAAGTCCTGGCTAACGTACGAGAAAGAGGCGCGCGACGCGCTGCGCGGGATGTGGACGGACATCCTGGTCCCCAAGCCGTCCACGAGCGAGGGGCCCGACATCTCCGACTTCGAGTGATGGCCGACGCGCGCGACTTCCGGGCCAGGCTGCGCGAGATAGCTCGCGCCCGGGCTCGCGGCGAAATTCCCCCCAAGCCCCAACCGCCCGCCGACAGCGTCGTCGCCGTAGACCAATTGTGGCTCGCATCGCGAGGGGAGGGTTTTTGGCGCTGCCGGCCCGAGTGGCCGGAGGGCTACCCGCCCCCGGAAATCCCGCCAACCTTTATCGGTACCTTCGCGGCCTTCGACGTGGAGTCGCTGGGCCGCACGCCCAAGCCGCTCTTCCTCGTCGGCTTCGGCCGTATATCGGCGGACGGCGTCGCGTTCGAGCAATACCTCGCCGGCTACCCGGACGAGGAGGGGGCGGTGCTTGAAGCTACGGCTCGAGCGCTCGCCGAAGCGGACGTCCTCCTCTCCTACAACGGCCGCAGCTTCGACCTCCCCATAATCCGCGACCGCCTGCGCTGGTGGCGGCTGCCGTACGAGGAGCCGCGCCGCCACGTCGATTTGTTGTGGCTCGTACGCAAGCATTACAGGGAGCGGCTAGGTATGCCCGCCTGCGGCCTGGCCGACGCCGAGCAATACGTCCTCGGCGTCCGGAGGCCCGCGGACGTCCACTCCTCGCAGGTTCCGGAGCTTTACGAGCGCTTCGTGAAGGTGGGCGACGCGCGGCTGCTCGAGCCCGTACTCCGGCACAACCTCTACGACCTGGCGGCGACGGCGTTACTTTATCTTAGAATGTCGAGAGAAATACCTGAAGCGTTGGAGGATGGGCCGGATGACGGGGCGGAGACAAAGGACCTTTTCTAGTTACGGTTTTTATTACGAATGTAAAAACGCCGGCTTATTAAAGCCGGCGTTTTTGAGTATCCCTCTCTAAGCTTGTTCACTCGCGCGGGAAATTTCCTGAAAAAATATCGAAGAATTCCCGCATAACGTTGACGGCTTTTTCCGCTAACTGCCGGTCCGGCTTGCTGCCGGGGTATCGTACCTCTATCGCCGATACGCTTAATGCGATAGGAATTATACCCTTGACATACCACGGCTGATATATTAGAAAATGGGTATAAATGAAGAGGATACGTACTAATAAATACGTTCCGCCTAAATTCGACGGCTCAAAGGGAATGGCCGGTATAGATATAACCCGGCTTACCGAAGATGAAGCCCGGAAAATCCTCGGCGGTACTCTATTATTTGATATAGTCAAAATACATAAAATTAAACGGCCCTGTACTGTTTTATTAGAAAACATAAAGCAGTTCGCGATGTATAATAATGGCCAACCACTAAACCGGACAGTAGGGGCATCGAAATAATGAAACCAAACGCCAAAAAGAAACGTGAAGCCTTAACAGTCACCCGTCTGATTCATGAAGTTTTAGTGGGCCAACTCAGTATTCCCCCTCGACAGATTGTTAACGATACCGTTTTTAAAAAGTGGACTGGCGGAAAGCGGCCCGACCTACTCATTTCGGAGTTTGAATTCGACGGCTCTAACGAGGACCAGTTCGTCGACAACCTTGTAGCCTATGCGGAAGTTAAAGACAATTGCTCGGTTGACGATAAAGATTGGCGAGATGCCCAGAAACAAGGGCAGGAGAAAGCGCCAAGACTTGGTCTGCCGTACTTCATCGTTACAAACTGTAAAACCTCCGTGTTCTACAATGCCTCGACGCTTAAAAGGATTAAGCTCAACAAGAACCCAATACGCGAATTTCAGACCATTGACATTTTACGGCTCATCAAGAACAGGCTTACGAAGGCCCCCACCCTCGATAATATTCAAACGAACGTTGATTCCATCTCTACTATTTCCGAAGCCATTTTCAATAAAAAATTGTGGGAGCTTGCCACCATCTATCGCGGGATAAACTTTAAGGATAACGTACAGAAGATAGATTTCACGATCGGGTTTGTTTCGTTGGAGTTCTTCGAGGAAAAGTCCATTCTCGAAAGCTCAAAGGACCGCAACAAGCTGTACTGGTCCGAATGTTCTGACCCGAGCGACGAGAAGATGGTTGCTAATATCGACGCTTACATCCGCAGGCTAGCGAAAGAAACCGGCTTTAGTGAATTCAAAGACCTGATCCAGGCAGTTCGAACCGCAATCATCGGGGAGAACGGTAAGCAACCGTTGATTGCGAAGGAGGACGTACGGAGTATTTATGAAGTAATCGACTCCATGCGCCCCTTGCACGGCGCCGGATTTGACCTCTTCGGCGCTGTGTATGAGATGTTTGCGTCTTCTAAGGAAAAAAAGGAATTCGGGGAGTATTTCACACGGCGTCACTACGCGCATATACTGGCAAAGCTCCTTCTTCGAGATGAGCATTTCTTCAACAAGGATAGAACGTTTACGCTTCTAGACCCGGCGTGCGGGACCGGCGGATTTTTAACAGAAGCATTTAAGGTTTTGAAGAATAACTACGAGCAAAGCGATACGTACAAAGCTCCTGCTAAGGAATTTTTAGAAAAGAAGTGCTTCTATGGCATCGATGTGCGAGAGGAGAACATCTCGCGTACGAAGCTCAATATGTTCCTTGTCGGCGACGGCCACACTAACATGATTCCCGCCGACACCCTGAAGCCAGCAATCCATCCTTTTTCGGTTAGCGAGTTTGATTATGTCATAACTAACCCGCCGTACGGCCTCGGAACCATCAAAGCGGATACGAGCGCCGTATCTACGCTACGGACGGAGATCGCTTTCCTTTGTAGAGTACGCCGACTGCTTAAGGTTGGTGGACATGCGTGCGTGATTCAACCAGATGGAGTTCTAGAAAACCCAACTGACCGGCCAATTCGCAAGGAATTATTAGAAACATGCGATATTGCTGCCATCGTATCGCTTCCCAAGTTTGCGTTCGCCCCTTACACGAAGGAAAAGACATACGCGCTCTTTTTTACAAAGAGAAGCGAGACGATAACAAAGATCCAGTCTAGGCCTGTATGGATGTACATCATAGACAACGACGGGCTGGCGAACTCAGACAAACGGTTTCCGACCAAACTAAGGAATAACCGAAACGGATGGTTGCATGACGAAATTTCAGGTTGGGTCAGTACTGATGGGGAGGAAATGCCGGGGCTACTAGAAGAGCGATGGCTTACTTTTAATGACCCCGACACGGGCGGCACGACGTGGCTTGACGAACAAGGGCGTATAGTAACGAAACGAAAGGCTGTACTGATACCTATAGAGACGATTTTAGCAGATAAATATCTGTCCCTTTTACCGGAATACTATCTGCGTGGCCAGTACCCTGGTGAGGGTGTGCCGTCTTTTGAATACAACGAATATCAAGCACGGGATGTTCCGGCATCCACGCTGTTTAGGGTCATAAGCGGAAACTCGGGACTAACAGAGGAATACCTTTACTCGCTATTACTACACGACGGGGAAAAGCGGTATCGCCTACTTACGGGAAGTATGGATATAGCGAATGCCGTCCGTATTCATAGATGCCAGCATCCGAAGAACTCCAACAAGTTGATAACGGTGTATAGCGGAGAGGCGATTCATGTAGTCAGGAAGGGTAAGGCGGGGCACGTTAATTACCTAGAGTCTGCCGATTACACTATAAATGATGATGCCTATCTTCTTGTTGATGCTCAAACACATGGTTATGAATTATCTTTGAAGTGGTTTGCGTTTTTTCACGCACAGATATTTACGGAGTACGCATCTAAGTCTGACAATGGGACTTGGAACAAAACGGGGTTTTTCGAGCACGCGACGTTCGATATTCCTTCTTGGAAGGAGCAGCAATTAGCGCTCAAGAAAGCGATATTAAACAATGACTTAAGTGTTGAAGACAATTAATTCTAACCCAAAGAAAGACTTAAAAATTAAAAAGCCCTTCCAATATGCGAACCCTATTTAGTTTTGTCCCGTATCGGTCGAAAAGGTATTAAGGGCGGTATTGAAGGGGAAACGTATTAAGCCGTTGCGCGGTTTGCGAAAAGTATCGTCCACAACGGGACTAATTCCCCTTCGAGGTCGTTAAAAACGGGCGTTTTGCTCTTTATTAAATTGAGCAGGAATTTCAAATCGTGCGTTCGAGGGAAGTCGACGTCGAGGTCTACCAGTAGGGCTTTCATCCCTTTCTCGACGGCTTGTTGGGCGTGGAAGCAAACCGCGCCGAAGGCGGGCGGCTCCGCGGCGAGTTCGCGTTCGGCGACGCGGAAATCCTCGTCGGCTTTGTTGAGCCACTCCTTAGCGAGTTGTTTCACTTATCTCCAGGCCGGTCGACTCAATATCGCCGAAGAAGCCGTCGCCCAGTGCCAGCCGTTCGTCGAGTTGGCTCGGCGTTCTCACCATTACGTCCACCGGGACCGGTAGCTCGAGCGCGGCCCGGGCGCGGGCCGCGGCCTCGACCGTGCCCTCCGGCGCGGCGTCGAGGACGATTAAAATGTCGACGTCGCTGTCAGGCGTCTCTTCGTCGGCCGCGTACGAGCCGAAAACCTTGACAGAAACCAGCCTCTCGCCGAACAAACGGCGTAAGGTTTCGGCGATGATAGCGAAAATTTCTTCCTTAACCATTACGTTGTCAATATAGCATACTTCGACGGCGCGTAACCGTTTTTCAGACGTGTTTGCCGAACCGCGTCGCCAGCTCCACAAACGCCTCCTCGCTTCGTTTCATATTATCCCGCCAGAGGCCCTTCGCGAGCACGACGCCGCGGTTGGCCTCCCGGGCGCGCTCGCGGAGGCCGACGTCGCGGGCGGCCTTTATAATCGACTCGGCCAGCGCGGCCGCGTCGTCGAGCGGAACGGACAATCCCACGGCGCCGGCGTCGAGCCACTGCCGCGTCGCCGGTATGTCCGCCACCACCGGGAAGCAGCCCGCCGCCAGCCCCTCCAATAGCGAAATGTTAGCGCCGTCGGAGCGCGACGTCGTAACGAAGATGTCAGCGTCGCGCAGCTGCGCCGCTACCTCCGCGAGGGGTACCGACCCGAGGAAAGATACGCGCTCGGCCAGGCCCATCTCCCGGACTTGCGCCTCGACCTCGGGACGCAAGGCGCCGTCGCTCAGGAAGACGAGGCGGGCGCGCGGCAGCGCCTCGAAGACGGCCGGCAGCGCCGCGAGTAGCTGCTCGAAGTTGTACACCGGCTTGAAGTGGCGGGTGTGGATGAGGACGACTTCGTCGGCCGGCCGGGGAGGGCGCTCGGTCATCGTGAAAACGTCCGCGTCCACGCCGAAGTGGTTGACGACTACCCTGGCCCGGTCGCCGCCCAGCGCGACGATGCGCGCCGTCATGTGGTCCGCCATCGACGTGATGAGGTCGGCGCGCTTGAGGACGAACTGGATGCGCTTGCGGTGCAGCCACGACCAGTCCGGCTCGAGCAGGACGTCGGTGCCCCAGGCCGACGCCGCCACCGGCCTTACGCCGCACAGTATCCCCAACGGCCCGTACGAGCCGAGCTCCTGTGCCGAGACGACGTCCGGGTCTATGGCGCGGGCGAGCTTGCGAACCGTCGGCAAGTGCGCGAGGTATTTGACCATGAAGGCCCGCGGCAGCCGGCTTTCAATAAAATAGGTCTTCCCCGGGACCGGCGGCCCCTCCTCGAACGTGATGAGGTGACACTCGTGGCCCGCCTCGTGGAAGTACTCCACCCAGCGGTGGGTATGATTCACGGAGCGGTTCGATAGGAAGAGTATCCTCATTTAAATGTGCCGCACGACGGGCACGGCTCAGCCAGGACGCACGCGTCGCACGCGGGCCGCCGCGCCCCGCAAACGTCGCGGCCGTGTCGTATGAGGTTGAGGTGCAGGCCGCGCGCTTTACCCGGCGGGCAGCGTTCGTCCCAGAATTTGTGTGCCGCGGCCGCCGTCGCCTTGGCCGGGATGAAGCCGAGGCGCTTCGTCAATCTCAAGACGTGCGTGTCGACCGGGAAGACGTCCCGGCCGAACGAGAAGAGCAGGACGACGCGCGCCGTCTTGGCGCCGACGCCGGGCAGGCTCGTAAGCCACGCCAGCGCTTCGCCGTCGGCCATCTTCTTTAATAAAGACAGGTCCGTATTGCCGCGCCGCTTGAGCACTTCGCGGGTAATCTCTTTCAGATATCGCGCCTTCACGCGCTCCAGGCCGCCGAGGCGGATGCTCGCGGCTATCGACCGGACGTCCGCCGTCGCGAGGTCCTCGAGCCGCGGGAACCGCTCTTTCAGCGACGCGAAGGTCCGCGCGCTGTTCACGTCGGTGGTGTTCTGGCTGAGGACCGTCTGGACCAGCTCGTCGAAGGGGGGGCGGCGCCGCCGGCATGGCGTGCCGTACGCCGCGGCCAACCGGCGCGCTACCGCGGCGACCCGGCGTTTCGTTTCGGCGCGTTGTGCGGCCACGCGCGCATAATAACATAACCGCCGTTCGCGGCCAACGGCCGTCGCCCGCCCGGGTAGATTTGACTTCCGCCGACGGCGGACCGTTGTTAATATTCAAGCCGTTATGTTCCGCTCCCGACGCTCTCCGGCCGCGGCCTTTATTATCGCCCTGTTCTTCGTCTCCGGCGCCGCGGGCCTGGTGTACGAGGTCGTCTGGATGCAGATGCTCGCGGTGACGCTGGGCGGAACGGCGCCGGCGGTGGCCGCGGTGCTGGCGGCGTTCATGGGCGGCCTCGCTCTCGGCAGCGCCCTCGGCGGCCGGGCGGTGGACCGCTTCGGCAAGCCGCTTTTGTGGTACGCCGGCCTGGAGTTATTCGTCGGCCTGTACGCGCTCGCGTTCCCCTTTATTTACCGGGCGGCGGACGGCCTGTACTTCGCCGCGTACGAACCGGGCGCGGCCGGCGCGCTGCACCTCTTGCGTTTCGGCGTCGCGTGCTTGCTCTTGCTGGCGCCGACGGCGGCGATGGGCGCGACGACGCCGGCGGTGGTCGCGGCGTTGAGGGAGTATGGCGGCGGCACGTCGCGGTCCTTTTCGGGCGCGTACGCCGCCAACGCGGTGGGCGCGGCGACGGGGGTTTTGCTGGGCGGCTTCTGGCTGCTGTGGGCCGCCGGCGCGAGCTTGACGCTCAAGGTAACGGCCTCGGTGAACCTGGCCGTCGCCGTTGCGGCTTGTGTCGTCGCGCTGCGGCAGCGCGGCGAGGCCGTCGCGGCCGAGGTTGCGCCGGCGGTCTCGCCCGGGCGAAGCGCGCCGACGTGGCGGGTGGCGGCCGCGGGCTTTATCGCCGGCGGCGCGGCGCTCGCGGCGCAAGTGCTTTGGACGCGTGCGCTGGCCAACGTCGTGGGCTCGGCGACGTACGCGTTCGCGGCGATGTTGGCGGTGATACTTTTGGCTATCGCCGCGGGCGCGGCGGTCCACCGTCGGCTGGGGCCCGACGCGGGCGGCTCGTCCTTGTTCTACGGCGCGTGCTGCCTGGCGGCGGCGGCCGGTCTGGCGGCCAGCGTCGTAGCCCTGCGCGGCGCGCCCTATCTTTTCCTGGTCGTGTACGGCGCCGCGGGCGGCGGTTTCGGCGTCGCGCTGGCGTTGGTGTTCGCGATCGCCGCGTTCGTTCTTTTCGTACCGTCGTTCTTCCTGGGTATAATTCTGCCGGTGACCGTCGCGGCGGCGCGGCGAGGGGCGGCCGGGACGCGGGTCGGGTACCTCTACGCCGCCAATACCGCGGGCGCGATCGCCGGCAGCCTGGTCGGGACGTTTTTATTGTTACCGTGGCTCGGGGCGACGGGCGGCCTGCGCGCGGTGGCTTTGGCGGCGATAGCGGCGGCCTTCGTTTGGGGCGTCTCGCGACGGCGCGCCGTCTGGCAAGGACCTTTGGCCCTGGCGCTCGCGGCGTTGGTCGTCGTCGCGCCCGGGCCCAGCCCCCATACGCTCGCGCTCGGCGCCGGCATAAGCCCGGGTTATTACCTCGACGAGAACGGCAAGCCCACCTTCGACGAAGCGGCGCAAGAGGAGTTGTTGTTCTACGAGGAGAGCGTCGACGCCTCGGTGGCCGTCATTTCGTACGGGCCGATTCGCTCGCTCAAGATAAACGGCAAGACCGTCGCCTCCACCAATTACGACGACGTGCGGGTCGAGCGGGCGTTGGGCGAGCTGCCGCTGCGGGAATTTGACGAGATAGGCGTCAACAGCCGCGACGTCGCCGACGACGTGTTAGTTATCGGCCTCGGCACCGGCATCACGCTGGGCGCGGTGACGGGGAACCCTCTGCTCAGGAACGTCGTATGCGTTGAAATTAATCCGGCCGTCGCCGCGGCGTCCCGTTATTTCGACCACGCCAGCGGCGCCCCCTTGGACGACCCCCGCGTCGAGCTGGTCCGCGAGGACGGCCGCTCGTACGTCCTCGGCACGGAGAAACGGTTCGACGTCATAACGTCCGACCCGATCCACCCCTGGACCAAGGGCTCGTCGTCGCTTTTTACGGTCGAGCACTTCCGCAACTGCTCGCGGATTTTGGAGCCCGGCGGCGTGATGGCGCAGTGGCTGCCGCTGTACCAGCTTGCGCCCGGAGATTATCTGACCGCGGTCCGGTCGTTCGCCGGCGGTTTCGATTACGTCAGGTTGTATTACACCGGCCGCGATACCGTCCTAATCGGTTCGAAAACCCCCTGGCTCGAGAAGAAAAAAGCGCGACCTTATTTAATAGCGAGCGACGAGGCCGTCCGCGAGTTCGTCGCCGACGTGGAGCCGAATACCGAGGACCGGTTGATTCTGGAGTACACGGCGCCCCGCTCGCTTTACGAGAAAACCGAAGCCGCTAACCTGGCGATGCTGTTACGACTACGCGGCGATAGCGATAACCCTCCTTGCGAAGCGGTAACATATTCAATGGAAGGCCGGCTGGCGTATTTGGAGGGTGACGAGGTTTCGGCCGAGGCTTCTTACCGGCGCGGTTTGGAACTCAGCCCGTGGAACGAGGACCTCCGTCATGCGCTGGCCGACCTTTACTTCGAATGGGGTATGGCGGCCGCGGAGGCGGGCGACGACGCCCGGGCGCGGGAGTGGTTCCGCGCCGCGCTGAAGCTTACGCCGGGCGACGAGGCCACGGCGGTTAATCTCGAGGCGCTGGGGGGATAGGGGCGAGGCCGGCGCAGGCCAGCAGCGTTTGCAGTTGGCCCGGCCGGTCGTAGGGCCAGATGAATTCGGCGGCGGCCTCGTGGGCGCGGGCCGCTACTTCCGTCGCTACGTCCGGATTATGTAAGACGAAAATAATCCGGTCCGCCAGCCCCTCCGGGTCGTCCGGCGGGGCGAGGAAGCCCGTCTCGCCGTCGCGTAGGAGGAACGGGACGCCGCCCACCGCGGCGGCCACTACCGGCACGCGGGCCCACATCGCCTCCAACACGCTGTTGGGGTGGTTGTCGTCGCGGGTGGAGTTAACCACCAGCGTCGCCCTTTGCAGGTACGGCAGAAGGTCCTCGTGGGGGAGGAAGCCATGGAACCGTACGCGGCCCGGCGCGACCTCCCGGGCGAGGCGCTCGAGCTTGGGCCGGTCGTCGCCGTCGCCGCACAGGTGGAGCTCGGCCTCGGGGAACTCGCGGACGACTTTCCCGAAAGCGCGTACGGCCACGTCGACGCCGCCCACGTAGTCGTGGCGCCGGGGACACAGGATGAGCGGCGGCCCGTCGGCCCCGGCCGCGCGGGAGGGCAAACGCGATACGTCGACGATGTCCGGGACGACGTGGGCCCGCATCCCGAATTTCGCGAAGACGCCCTGGAGGTAGCGCCCCGGGACGACGACGGCCCGCGCGAGCCGCGAGATGGGGCGGACGAGCCATCCCCAGTTGCGAAAGAAGAACCGCGCCAGGCCGCCCTTATACATCAGGATCGCCGGCGAGCCGAAGAGCCGCGCGACGACGAGCGGTACGGCCGAGAAAGCGAAGAACGACGCGTACGAGCCGCCGAAGATTAATACCAAATCGCAGCGCCGCAGCTTTCGCAGCTCGCGCAGGACGTGCAAGAAACGCGGCGAGCGCGGCTTGCGCCGGCCGAAGGGGTTGGTATTAATCGTGACGACGCGCGCGCCGTCCCGGGCCAGGATTTCGGCGAGCATCCGGGCCTGGTGCGGCATTCCGCCGGGCGGCGGCGGGAACGCGGCGACGATAGCTACTTTGACCTTCGACGGCACCGGCAATTTAATCCTTGAAATTTAGACCGTTTTAACTTAATCATTCTATAAGGAAAACTAATAAAAGTCAAATGCCGCGGCGACGACGGGGCCCGGCGAGGATATGAAAGCCAGAGTAATATTGCTAATTACGGCCTGGGCGGCGGGGAGCGCCGCCGCGGGCTGGTTCCAAAAAGCCGACTGGCTGGCGGCGGTGACGTACCGCCAGGCCGAGAACGCGATCTACTTTGATACCACCGGCGAGCTGCCGCCGCAGGTGAAGGTCGTCGCCCAGGGCGACCCCAACCTCATAAAGCTCGAGCTCGCCAACCTGCGCATTAACCCCCGCATCTATACTTTAACGCCGCGCGACGGCGTCGTTATCGACATCCGACTGGAGGGATTCGGGGAGCGCGGTCGCTCGCGCGTCGAGGTCGCCGTCGACCTGGCCAAGCCGTTCGAGTACGAGCTCGAGCGGCGCCAGGTGGAGGGCGACGTCTCGCAGGTAATATTGCGATTGACCAACGTCGACGTGAAGCGCGTCCAACCCGACGCGGCCGGCAAGGCGCCGCTGTACGCCCGCCCCGCGGCCGGCGCTCCAATAGTGGCGTACGTCCACTACCATACCCGCGTCGAGGTTTACGATTACGCGAGGGAGATGTACCTGGTAAAGCCGCCCGACGGCACGCTGGGTTGGGTCAAGGGGGAGAATTTAAAGATAGCGGGCGATAATCCTTTCGTAAAAGAGGAGCCCCTTCCGATACCCGCCACGCCCGGTAGCGAGATCGTCGCCACCGCCAAGAAGTACCTCGGCGTGCCGTACGTCTGGGGCGGGACGTCGGCGGACGGCTTCGACTGCTCGGGCCTGGTCCAGACGGTCTTCGCCGAGAACGGTGTATCGCTGCCGCGCGGTTCCGGCGACCAGTACCGCAAAGGCCGCAAGATTTCCAAGGGGGGCATGAGGCCCGGCGACCTGGTGTTCTTCCGGACCTATACTTCCGGGCCGTCGCACGTCGGCATCTACGCCGGCGACGGCAAATTTATACACGCCGAGTCGTCGCCGCGCGGCGTTACCGTCACGCCGCTGAGCCAACCGTACTGGGACGAGCGCTTCCTCGGCGCGCGGACGTGGCTCGCGGACTAGTTGTGTTTTTCGCGGAACGAAACCCGGGCGAGTCTAATAATATTTAAACGTTACGCCGGCGCAAATAACGTTTGGCGCGAACTTTCGCCGTATGTTATAGTGGCGCGATCGGGCCGTGCCCCTCTTCGGCGCGGCGGCATTGTATTTACTTCCGGCGCGGAGGTGCTTTGTAGTGGCGATTAAATTGAATATTCCGGTGGAAGACGCCAACGTCGTCAAGAATTTAAAGGCCGGGGAGGAGGTACTCCTGACCGGCGTTATGTATACCGCGCGCGACGCCGCCCACAAGCGGCTGATCGAGCTCCTCGAGAGCGGCGAGCCGCTTCCGGTCGAACTGAACGGCGCGTGCATTTACTACGTGGGGCCGTCGCCGGCGCGCCCCGGCAACGTCATCGGCTCGGCGGGGCCCACTACCTCCGGCCGGGTCGACTCTTACACCCCCAGGCTGCTGGAGCAGGGCTTGAAGTTGATGATCGGCAAGGGGAAGCGTAACGACGACGTAAAGAAGGCCATACAAAAACACGGCGCGGCGTACCTGGCCGCTACCGGCGGCGCCGCGGCGCTGCTGGCCGACCGCATAAAGGCCGCGCGCATAGTGGCGTACGAGGACCTGGGGCCGGAGGCCATCCGCGAGCTGACGGTGGAGGACTTCCCGGCGGTGGTGGTGAACGACGCCGCCGGCGGCGACGCGTACGTCGAGGGCGCGAAGAAGTATAACCGCGAATAGATGTCGGCGGACGAGAAGGAAACGGGTCGCGTAAGTCGGCGCGAGTTTTTGAGGGCCGGCGCCGCCGCGGGCGCGTTCGCGGTCCTGGCGGGCGCGTTCCCCGAGGTGGTATGGGCCGGGGAGCGCGGGCGGCCGGACCTCTCCGGCCTGGGCGAACTCGTCAACCCGTACGACGTGGCCGTGGCGCCCGACGGAACGGTGTACGTCGCCAACGCCGGCCGCTACGGCGTCGTGCGCCTCGCCGCGGGAGAGGGACGCTACCTGGGCACCGGGCCCGGGACCGCCGACGGCCGGTTCAACTTCCCCATGGGCGTGGACGTCGCGGCCGACGGCGGCGTCTTCGTCGCCGACACCAACAACGGCCGCATTCAAGTGTTCGATGCCGACGGCGTTCACGTCAGGACCTTCGGGCGACCGGGTTACCTCGACGGCGAGTTCCTCCGGCCGAAGAGCGTTTGCCGCTACGAGGCCGGCGCGCTCGTGGCCGATACCCGCAACCACCGCGTCCAATACGTCGACCTCCAGAGTACGAGGTTGGCCTCCGACGAGCCGGTTACGCGCGCCATATTGGGCGGCCTGGGCGACGGCCCCACCGACCTCAAGCTGCCGCGGTACGTCGCGGCCGACGCCGAGAAGCGCATTTACGTCGCCGACGCCGGCCACGCCGTCGTGAAAGTGTTCGACCTCGGCGGCGACGTGACGGCGACGCTCGGGCGGGGCATTTTGCTGGAACCGGCGGGTATCGCGACCGCCGACGGGACGACCTTCGTAGCGGACGCCGGCGGGGCGCGCGTGTTGGCGTTCGATAACGGCGGCCGCAAGCTGGGTTCGGTTAAAGGATTGAAAGGTTTGAAAGAGCCGCGCGGCGTCGCGCTGGCCGACGGGTACCTCCTCGTCGCGGACCCGAAGGCGGCGCGCGTCTTCGTGGCCGAGGTTTAACGTTGTGAACGGCGATTACGGCATATTGTTCTACGGTACCGCGGCGCTCCTTCTGAGCGCGATGGTCGGCCTGGAGGTCTACCGCCTGCGGGCCGGGAAGCGCGGCCGCTTCCGACGCTTTGTCGCCGGAGAGGCCGCCTTCGGCCTGGCGCCGCGTAACGCCGAGGTCGAGCTCGACGACGGCCGCGTCGTTGAAGCCACGGTGCCCGGTTGCACGCAATGCGTCTGTCGCTTCAAAGCCGGCGACGCCGTAGTGGTTACGACGGCCGCGGGCCGTTATTACGTCGGCGCCGGTATCGGCCGCGCCCGCCGCTCCGGGCGCGAGTGCGCTCCCAAAGTAGCCCAGGACGCTCCGTAGCAATTACGTCACAACACTCGATGTTCACGCTTAACGCCCCCTTATGGCTTTTACGGTAATAGGATACGCTACCCTCGCGGTCTTCGTCGTCGTCCTGGCCCTGACGCTCTTCAGGAAGATAAACCTCCCCATCCAGACGGTCCTCATCCTCATAACGTTGTTCAACGTCGCCGTGGCCGCCGGTTACCGGCTGATGACCGAGGGGCGCCCGGGCGCGCTCCTCCTGGGCAGCGAGCTCCTGAGCGGGATCATACTCCACCCCATAACGGCGCTCCTGGCGGGGCTCTTCCTGGCCGGCGCGCTCACTGCCTCCGGCGGCTTCGACGCGCTGAAGGTCATCATCGAGTGGCTCAAGAAGACGCCGCTGGGCCTGCCGGGCACGATGGTCATCCTCATCAACCTTCCGCTCATCGCGATGTTGCCCTGCGGCCGGATCCTGGGCGCGGCGATGTTGCCGCTGCTGTTCGCCTTCGGCCCGGAGGATATGCGGATCGTCTCCAAGGGCCAACTCATCGTCCTCATAGGCGCGTTCGCGCGCAACGCCTTCGGCTCGTGCGGCCCCTCGCCCATCGGCGGCGTGGGCCAGATAGGCGAGGGGTTTCTGGGCGCGCATTTCGCGACGGCGAGCCTGGGCATCCTGCGCGGGCCGCAGTCCTTCGCGCTGCTCCTCGGCACGGCGTTCATGGCGCTGTTCCTCAAGATAATCACGACGCGGATTTACCCCGAGGATTCGGCGCTCCGCGACGCCTTACCGGGCGAGGCGGCCGAGGCGCCCAAGGCCACGGCGCCGACGCGCGGGTACCTCTCGCTCGCCATCTTCGCCGTTGCGCTGCTGGTCTCGATATTCCAGCCCTTCGGCAAGTATCCGGTGCAGACGGTCCTCGTCGCGGCGTGCCTCCTCATCATGGTCTCGTGCCGGGTTAAGCTCACCGACCTCATGGCCGGTATATTGCTCATGCCGGTGACGGCGATGGCCGCGGGTTTCCTGGCCGCGGGCTCGCTCTACCTGACGGGCGGCTTCGACGCGCTGAGCAGCCTGCTCAAGGCGCTGTCCGACTTCCGCGTGTTGGGCGTCGCCGGCATGCTCGCCATATTCGTCCAGATTCAAACTATCATGCCGCTGAGCTGTTCCAGGATATTGACCGCGGCGCTGGTGCCGACGCTGTACCTCTTCGGCCCCGCCGGCTTCGGCCTCGTGACCTGGACCCAGCTCGCCATAGTGATGTCGGCTTATATGATTAACGCTACGACCTCGTGCGCCCCGTCGCCGTTGGGCGGCGCCGGGATGATGGCGGAGGGGACGCTGCGCGCGGAGACCGGCTACCTCAAGGGGGCGTTCTCTTTCGCGGCCATGGCGGTGATGGCCCCACTTGCGGCCATTTTCATGAAGTTCATCAACCTCGAGATCTTCACCGCCGAGGGCTTCACGCAGAACCTGCCGGCGCTGCTCGTCGGCGGCGCGGTCGTCGTGGTAATCAACCTGGTAATGATAAAGCTCGTCGGCGTGCTCGCCGGAACGAACATCCAACGCGGGTGGAACGTCCAGTTCGGCGCGTTCTTGTTGACCGGCGCGCTGGCGGGCGCGATGCTGGCCTACGCGCTGTACGATTTCGCGTGGGGCGCGGCGGCGCAGGGGGCCTTCGGCGGCCTGGTCGCGGCGGTGCTCATCGGCTTTATGACGCCCAAGGCCGTGAACGTCCCGAAGACGTAAGGCCGTACGCAACGGTACGACGTAGGCCGCCGTATTCGCGGCGGCTTTTTAACCTTCGGACTGCGGATTAGTGGCTAGACTTCTCTTCATTATTAAGGGGACCGCGCTGGTCGAGCGCTACGGCGTGATGATGCTGGCCGCGGCGCTCAAGCGCGCGGGGCACGACGTCGCGCTGGCCCGGGCGCAGCGCCTCGGCTTCGAGCGGTTGCGCGATTTGGTCGCGGCGCTTAAACCGGCGGCGCTGCTGTATAGCGCCATGACCGGCGAGCACCAATATCTACTCGACGTTAACCGGCGCCTGAAAGAGAGCTACCGCGGCGTCTCGGCCTTCGGCGGCCCGCACGCGACGTTCTTCCCGGAGATGATTTCCGAGGAGGGCGTCGACGTCGTATGCCGCGGCGAGGGAGAGGGCGCCGTCGTCGACCTGGCGGGCGCGCTGGCCGAAGGTCGCGACTACGCCGGCGTCGCCAACCTGTGGGTGAAGCGCGACGGCGACGTCGTGCGGAACGAGTTGCGGCCGCTGGTGGAGGACCTGGACGCGCTGCCCTTCGCCGACCGCGAGATACTGTACGAGGGAGACGCTGACCTGCGCGACCACCCGACGAAGATCTTCTTCGCCATGCGGGGCTGCGTCTTCCGGTGCACCTATTGTTTCAACCACCACTTCAACGACATGTACCGGGGCCTGGGTCGGGTGTGCCGCACGCGCAGCGTGGACGGCTTCCTCGCGGAGATGAAGTACGTGAAGGCGCGCTGGCCGCTGCGCTACATGCAAATCGACGACGACACGTTTCTATTGCACAAGCGCTCGTGGCTTGAGGAGTTCGCGGACCGGCTGCCGCGCGAGGTGGGCGTGCCTTTTATGTGCAACGTGCGGGTGGATTTGATAAACGACGACAGCGTCCGCCTGCTCAAGGCCGCCGGCTGCCACGCGGCGTGGATGGGCGTGGAGAGCGGCGACGAGCGCGTCCGCCGCGACGTCCTCAAGCGGTCACACACCGACGAAGAGATAGTGGCCGCGGTTACGCTGCTTCGGCGGCGCGGCATCCGCGTCGCGACGCAGAACCTCTGCGGCCTGCCGGTAGAGGACCCCGTCGCCGTCGACGAGAAGACCCTCGCCCTCAACTTCGCCTGCCGGCCCGACTTCGCCTGGTCGTCGATATTTTACCCCTATCCCAGGACGGAGCTCGGCGAGCGCGCGGTCGAGGGAGGGTACTACGACGGCTCGCTCGCCGACGTGCCCGAGACCAACAAGATAAACACCATGCTCACCTGGGGCGACGAGAGGACGACGCGGCGAGTGGAGAATCTTCATAAGTTCTTCGGCGTCGTCGCGGAGTATCCGTGGTTGTGGCCGCTCGCCCGCCGCCTTATCAACCGAAAACCGAATCGTCTGTACGTGCTAATATTCTTTTTATGGTACGGCTACTGTTGGAAGACGAGGATTGAGAAGATTCCGTTCACGCCGCGGACGGTGTTCTCTCTTTTAAAAACCTTGGTCGAATACCTGCGCGGCGTCAAGGAGCTCGCGCCGCCGCCGGCCGAAGCCGCGCCGGCCGAGGTTTGTTGATTGCCGCCGATGTGGCTCGCGCTGGCATATATCGCCTCCGTCGTGGTCGCCCGGATTTTAACCTCCGCCGGCAGGTTGCGGCGTACGTTCGGCGACCTTTTTAGGGCGGTACTCGACCCGACGTTTCACTTGTTGGCCTTGACGTCGCTCGCCGCGGTCGCGATGCCGCTGCTGGAGTACGTCGTACTAAGGCCGCGGCAGTGGCTGCCGTTAAACGCGGCGGGGGCGGCGCTGATCGTCGGCTCGGGGGTTTTGGCGTACGTCGCCAATCGCACGCTGGGCGCGGCGTTCTCGCCGTACGTGGACGCCCGGGCGGCGGACAAGAGGATAGTAACCGTCGGCATATACGGCCGCATTCGGCACCCGCTCTATACCGCCGGTTTTATGTTGACGGCGGGCGCCGCGCTTATGTTATGTTGCGTAGTTTCGTGGTTCTTCACGTTGCTCTGCTGGGCGGCGGTCATCGTACGGACGCTGCGCGAGGAGCATCTGCTCAAACGCAATATGGACGGGTACGTCGACTACATGCGGCGGACGAAGCGCTATATACCGGGTATAATTTGACGTGGCTGAAGAGACGGTACAACCCGAAGGCGTAAATATTCCGGGCGGCGTTTTCGCCGGGATATTGCTGCTGGCCGCGGCGGTGCTCGCGCTCGAAGTCTACCTGACGCGGATATATTCGCTGATGGTTTGGCCGTATATGGCGTTCGTCGTCGTCTCGGTGGCGATGTTGGGGATGGGGGCGGCGGGCGCGGTGCTGGCCGCGGCCGGCTCTAGGGTCGGCCGGAAACCGCCCCGGACTATGGCGGCCTGCGCGCTGGGCTTCGGCGCGACCGCGCTCGTGGGGACCGCCGCGGTGGGACACTTTCCGGCGAACTTGGGGCGTTCGCTCCTCTCGCTCGATACCCACCTCCCGGTGGTCGCGTATTATTTGATTTCCGGGACGCCGTTCTTCTTCGCCGGGTTAGTGTTCGCTTTGGCCTTCCGCGCTTACCCCGCTCGGGCGCATAAAATTTATTTCTTCGACCTCCTGGGTGCCGCGGCCGGCGCTTTCGCCGTCGTGGTGGCGATGAACGTGGTGGGAGGCTCGGGGACGTTGGCCGCCGTTGTGGTCCTGGCCGCCGGCGCCGCCGCGGCCTTCGCCGGTTTCCGGCCGAAAGGATTGGTGGCCCCGGTCGTCCTCGCCTGCGGCGCGGTGGTCGCGGCCGTCGCCGCGCCGGCGCTCTTCCACGTCAAACCCTCGCCCCAGAAGTTTTTACCCGTCGTGTCCGGGGCGACCGGGGCCCGCGTCGAGAACAGCTACTGGAACGCGCTCGGTCGGGTGGACGTCATGACCGAGGGCGACGGCGACGGGGCGGCGCCGCTGGGCGCCTTCCGCGGCCTGAGCGCCTACTTCCGCGGCCCCTATCCCGACGTAAAATGGATAACCATAGACGGCGGCGCCGAGACGCCCATTATCCGCTTCGACGGCGACTTCGACGAGTTGGTCTTTTTGGAGCATTACTTGCCGGCGCTGTCGTATCAACTCAAGTCGCCGGAGACGGTGCTCATCATAGGCCCGGGGGGCGGCGTGGACGTCCTCGCGGCGCTCAAGTACGGCGCCCGTCGCGTGGAGGGGGCCGAGCTCAACCCCGCGGTGGTGGCGATAAACAAGGACTATTACGCCGATTTCAACGGCGGCCTCTTCCGGCGGCCCGACGTCGTGCTCCACGCCGCCGAGGGCCGGTCCTACGTCCGCGGCTCGAGCCGCCGGTACGACCTCATACAACTCTCGCTGGTGGACACCTTCACCGCCGCGGCGGCGTACGCGCTCGCGTGGGCGGCGTTTTATCGGGCGGCCCGGGCTCCGGCGCCGTCGGCCTTGGCGTAACTTTTTGGACGTGACTATGGACGATAATAAACTATCGCGTTATTTGGGTTTGGGTGCCCTCGTCGCCGGCGCCTTCGCGTACGTTTCGTATTTGCGGGGGATTCTGGCCGTTACCGGCGGGGCGGACGCCGCCGCCGTCGCGGCCGGCGCGGCTTTCCTCGGCTTGGCGGTGGGTGCCGCGGTCGCGACGCTGGCCGGAGAGCGCGCGGGCCGCAAAGGGCGCGCCACGCAGGCGGTTAACGCGCTACTCTTCGGCGCTGCGGCCTTCGTCGTCGGCGCCGCGGTGGCGCATTTGCCGCTGGGCGCGGGCGGCCTCGCCGGCGCGGGTGGGTGGCTGGTCGTCGTCGCGTACCTGTTGGCCGCGGCGTTGCCGCTCGGTTTCGTCGGCTTTGCGCTGGCCGTCGCTTTCCGCGCGTACGCCGACGAGCCCACGCGCGTATACGGCGCTTTTCTGGCCGGGGGCGCCGCGGGCGTAATCCTCGCCGCGGCGGCGTTCGCTTTGTTGGGCCACGCCGCGGCGCTCGGGCTGGCGGCGGTCCTGGCGGCTGCGGCCGCCGCTGCGTTGAATATTGGTCGGGCCAAGGTTAAATTCGCGGCACCCGCCGTTTTGGCGGCCTGCGCCGTCGTTTTGCCGTTGGCGGCGCCTTTCCTTTTCGGTCTGGCGCCGGCGCGGGACACCTTCCTGGGCGCTTCCGGCGGCGCCGTCGCCTATGCGGCGTGGAGCGCTTCGGCCCGGGCGGAGGTCGCGGCCTCGCCCGCCGCCGAGAAATCGGCCCCCGCGTTTACGGTGTTCGACGCCAATCTCGTGAGGGAGCTACCCGGCCACGAGTGGCTTACGGTCGACGGCCGCGGGGGCGCTCCCCTGGTGCGGGAAGCCCCGACGAGGGAGTTCGCTAAAAAGTACGTCGCCGCTTTCGCGGGCCGCGTAAAGGCCCCCGAGAAAGCGCTGGTCGTGGGCGGCGCCGGCTTCGACGCGCTCGCGCTAGCCGCCCTGGGCGCCGGCAACGTCGACTTAGTGGTGGACGACGCGGCGTACGGCCTTATGAAAAAACTGGGCTACCCGGAAGTAATCCTGCGCAAAAACCGGGTCACGCTTCGAGGCGGCAACGGCCGCGCCTTCTTGAGGGGTTCCGGCGGGACGTACGACCTCATCGCCCTTTCGCCCTCGGTCGTGCCGGCGCCGGCCGAACCGCCGTCCGCGTTGACCGCGGATTACCTTCTGACGGTGGAGGCTTTCCGGGAATATTACCGCCACCTCGAGCCGGCGGGCATTGTAAGCTTTACGGCCCGCGAGGGGACGCGAGCGGCGTACGGCCCGAACCTCGCCGCGACCATCTACCGAGCATTCGCGGACGAGGGGGAGCTTAGGCCGGCGGGTTGCGTCGCCGTCTTCCGGCGCGGCGAGGCCGTTACGGCCTTGGCGAAGCGCGGCGGCTTCGGCGACCTCGAGCTCGAGGGGCTGGTGGGCGTCGCCGGCGACGAACTCGAGGCCGTCTACCTGCCGGGGCGCGCGCTGTCCGGCGGGAGTTCGGCCGGCGCGTACGCGGCCTCGTTAACGTCCGCCGGCGAACACGACGTCCGCCCGGCGCGCGACGACAGGCCGTTCCCGTTCGCCCTCGCGGGGCGGGGCCGGGTTATGGGCGCGGCCGCGGCCGCGGGTTCCGTCGTAATCGCGGCGGCGTTCCTTGCGCTCCCGCTCTACGGTTTTAGAAAACGCCAGGTGCGGACCGGCGGGAAGGCGGCGTTCGCCCTTTACTTCGTGCTAGTCGGAGCGTCCTTCGCGGCGCTGGCGGCGGCGCTCGGGCCCAAGGTCGCGTTCTACCTCGGCGGCGGCGCCTGGAGCGGTCCGGCGGCGAGGGCGACGCTATTGGCCGTCGCCGCGGCGGGGAGCCTATGGGGCGGCGGCGTTGTGCGCGGGCGGCGGTGGCTGCCGTTCGCCGTCGTCGCGGCGGCGACGCTGCTCTGCCTAGTCGCTTACGATGCCGTCTTCGCGGCGACGGCCGGTTGGCCTCTGTGGGTCCGGTTTTACGCCGCGGCGGTTTTGGTGGCTTTAGTGGGGTTCTTCCTGGGCGCCTTGGCGCCGATGGGCCTTGCCGCGGCGGCGGGGCGCGAGCCGGCGACGTTGCCCTGGTGTTGGGCGGCGTACCTCTTCGGCTTCGCCGTCGCGGCGGTGGGCGTGCTACCGGCGGCGACGGTTGTCGGATTCCGAATAATTTTGGCGGCGGCGGCGTTGATCGTGATTGTTGCGTGGGGCGTTTTCGTGCGGGCGGCCCGTAGTCACCTACCGCCCGTAGCCGCGGAGGCCGAGGCGAAATGATAGCTCGGGTCATAACTATTTCGTTGGCGTTGGCCGTTTTGCGCGCCGCCTCGGTGCTCGCCCAGGAGAGCGCGGACGAGATGTTGGAGCGCGCTTCCCAACTCGAGCAGGAGGGGAAAATCGCCGAAGCGGTCCAGCTCTACGGCGAAATCCTCGAGAAATATCCCGACAACGCGCGGGCGTATAACAACTTCGGCGCCGTGCTGCTTCGGGCCGGCAAGGCGGAGGAGGCCAAGTTCGCTTTCGAGCGAGCTTCCCAGCTCGACCCCGCGTACGATACGCCGCTGAGCAACCTCGGTTACATATACCTGGTTATTGACGAGGACTACGAAAAGGCGTTGCCGCCGCTCCTCGCCGCGTTGGAGATCAACCCCTCCAACGATTCGGCGCTGAACAATTTAAGGGCGTTCTATATCGTTCAGGACAAATACGCGGAGGCCGCGGCGGAGTGGGAGCGGCTGAGCCGCGCCGCGCCGGACAACGCGCGCATCAAACGCGACCTGGCCGATATTTACGTCAAGTTGGGCGATTTCGCCGCTGCCGAGAAGTGGGCCAAAGCGACGCTCGCCCTCGACGCCGATAACGTCGACGCCCGCCTTAACCTCGCCTTCGTATACCGTTTTACCGGCCGACTGGCCGAGGCCGAGAAGCTTCTCGTCAAATTGGCGCAAACCCAGCCCGACGTAGCCGACGTACAGATCGCGCTCCGCGACGTCTACTACGCCGGCGGCAAAGTCGAGGAGGCGCTCGAGCCGGCGAGGGCGGTTATAGAGCTCGAGCCGTCGACGCCGGAGAACTACCTCGCGCTGGCCCGGTTATATTTCGAGCTGGGGCGGTACGACGAAGGCCTCGCCGCGTCCGGCCGCGCCCTCGAGCTGCGGGACGACGCCGCGGGACGCAACTTGAAAGGGTGGGGGCTCTACCGGGCGGGCCGGCTGGACGAGGCCGAGGCCGAATTGAGCCTGGCGGTCGCACGCGACGACAAGTTCGCCGACGCTCACCGCAACCTGGCCGACGTTTACTATCAGAAATGGCTCTTCGCGCAGGCCCTCGACCATTACGACAAGGCGTACCGCATTAACCCGCGCGACGGCCGGGCGCTGGTTATGACCGGATATTGTTACTACCAGTTGGAGGATACCGAGAAAGCGGAAGCCTTGTTCGACGAGGCGCTGGCGGCATTTCCCGACAACGTGAAAGCGTTAAACGGCAAGGCCGCGGTGGCGCGGGCCCGCGGCGACAAAGAAGACGCGCTTGCTTACTCTGTTAAAGCCCTCGAGGCGTCGCCCTCGAACGCCGAGGCGCTGAACACCGCGGGCGTGCTCTCGGCCGAGACCGGCGACTTCGAGGCGTCGTATAATTATTTACAAAAGCTGGTCGCTATGGGTCCGGAGCCGGCGTACGCTTACGCCAACTTCGGCGTCGCCGCGGTGCGCACCGGCCGCTGGCTCGAGGCTCGGGACGCCTTCGTCGCGGCCGCGGCCAAGAACCCCCGGGACTTCCAGGCCCAGGCGGGATTGGCGCTGGCCGCGACCGAGTTGGAGGAACTCGACGAAGCCGAGGCCGCCTTGGCCGTAGCCGAGGAGATGAGCCCTATAAACCCCATAGTGCTGTACGGCCGGGCGCTGCTCGCCGGGGCGCGGGGCGATGCCGCGAGCCGCGACGAATACATGAGTCGCGTCCTCGCGCGTAAGAGAGAGTGGGACGATAAGGGCATGGTGGCGGACGTTTTGACGGCGTTCGTCTTCGAAAAGGCCGAAGCGGCGGCCGAGGAATAATGATGAAATGCCTTTTATCGGTTTCTTTGGCGTTGGCCCTTTGCGCGGCGGCGGCCGGCCGCGAACACGAGGCCGAGCCGGTGGCGGACGATTTTCGCGAGTACGCGCTAGAGCTGCTGCGCGCCCGCCAAGCGGAGAAAGCGACGGCCTTATTGCAATACGCGCTGGGCTACTATCCGTTGGACGTTGCGTTGAACCTGCTCTACCTCGACGTATTGCGCGAGGAGGGTTTGGAAATTATAGGCCGGATTTTATACCAGGATAGCTCCGAACGCTTCGCCGACGAGCCCGTAATATCGTATGCGCTGGGTCGCATGGCCGAAGACGACGCCGAGAGCCGTACTTATTACGAACGCGCGCTGGCCGCGGACGAGGGCTTTACGCCGGCCCGCGTCGGCCTCGCGGAGCTGACCTACCGCCGCGGCGATTTGGACGCCGCCCGGCTCGAGCTCGAGCGCGCGTTGGCACAAAATCGCGACGATTGGCGACCGTACGCGCTCCGGGGAGAGCTGTTCCTGGCGCAAGGTAAGGTCGAAGATGCGGCCCGCGATTTCAAACGCGCCCTCGACGACGACCCGTACGCGCCGGCGACGTACGCCGCTTTCGGCGACGCTTATTTAACCGCCGGCGACGCCGACGCCGCCCGCGACGAGTACCGGGAAGCCATAGCCTGGTGCGACGACCGCGGCGAATATTACCTCGGCCTGGCGAAGGCCCAGGAGGCGTTGGGCGAAATTGACGCCGCCCGGTTGGCGTACGCCGCCGCGGCCTCGCTGGCGTCAGGAAACTTAGCGGTCGCGGTCGAGGGGCGCAAAGCCGCGGGGCGGTTGGCTTTCCAGGCCGGCGATATGGTCGAGGCCACGGACCACATTACCTGGGCGGCGATGTTTGCGCCCGACGACGCCGAACTGCGGGCGTACGTGGGCAGGCTATATTTAAGGGTCGGCAGGCCGGCGGAGGCCGCGGCGGAATTTGCGCACGCGACGGAGCTTGAGCCGGATGACGGATTTTATTGGTATTTATTGGGGATGAGTCAGGTTAATGCGGGGGAATTCGGGCGTGCTGAAAAGAGCCTGGAGCGGGCGGTCGAGCTTGTGCCGGACGAAGTCGCCGCCGACGTCGCTCTCGAACTCGAGGCGGTGCGCGCCGCGCTGGCGGAGAGGTCGGGGAAACAGGAGGAATAACATGCCGTTCTTCATATCGTTTCTGGTTGCGGGCACCGTCAGCGGCGTCATCATAGCGTTCGCGCTGGACATGCGTTCGCCCAAGCAGCTGCTGCAGGGCGCGGCGGGCGGCTTTATAACCGGTTTGATTATCGCGCTGATGCTGCCGCGCTAGCGGTAGCCCGTCGCGAATAAACGGTTGCGGCGAGCTACGGGTTAATTTAGAATAATAGAAAAATTCCACCTATGGCCGAAGACGAGCGAGAAGAAGAAAAGCCGCGCGTGAATTGGATCCCGCGGTCGCGGGACGTCGATAAACCGGCGGCCCTTCCCGGCATTCACCGCTACGCGCCGTTCACGAACTTGACGGACCGGATGACGACGCCCGCGCTCAACCGCGCCGTCATGGTGGGCATCGGCGCCGCGGTGGCGCTGGACGTCCTGCGGCCCATCGCGCTCGGGATGTGGGACGCGGCATACTGCTACGAGTGCCGGGCGTGCTACGCGACGCTGGAGAAATGCCCGGCGTCGATAACGTTTCAGGCGGAACTCACGGTAGCGTGCCGCACGATGGACTACCGGCGCTTCGTCAAGAACCGCGGCCTGCTGTGCATCCGCTGCGGGAACTGCAGCGGCTTCTGCGTCATACGTCTCGACCTGGCCGGCATCTTCGGCAAGATGGGGGTGGCGACGGCGCGCGCCGTACGCGAGGGAAAGGTCCCGTTCGACGTCGTCGAGGGGGCCATCTACGAGGGCGTAATAGGTCGCGAGTATATCGACGAAATCTACGAGTGGTACCGCTCGAACGGGGGGCGGCGCCTTGGCTAAGTTCCGGCTATCCTTTACCAACCGGTGGCTGCGGCTCGCGTTCGTGCTGGCCGTCGTGGCCTTGGCGTTCGCGGGCGCCCGGCTCTTCGCGCTCGGCCTGCTCTACGTCTGCGTAGCGGTGTGGGTGTTCAAGCGGTGGCGGGAACACAAACGCGGCCTGGCGTACGTGTTGGCGGCGGCGCTGGTCGTGGGCGTGGCCCTCTACGGTTTCGCCGCGTTCGAGGTGTGGAGCATGCGGGCGTGGCGCGCGCGGCACTTCGGCGACGCCGTATTGCTGGCCGCGGACGGCACGTACGAGGGCGAGGGTACGGGGAGGCGCGGGCCGATCAAGGTGGCGGTGACGGTAAAGGAACAGAAGGTCGCGGATTTCGAGGTATTGGAGTATTACGACACGATCCCTATCGCGTCGGCGGCCTTCGACGAACTACGGGAACTTTTGCGGGGGCGCGCCGACGTCGACGTGGACGCCGTCACCGGCGCGACCATAACCTCCTACGGCGCGGTCAACGCCGCTCGCGACGCCGTGTGGAAGGGCGTCGCCGACGCGCCCCGGCTCTCACGGATATCGAGGATAACGCTGTGGTTCGCCAGCCTCAAGGTCCGGAAGGTGACTATTCACTCGCTGGCGGTCCTGTTCATCGTCGTATTGCTCTTCGACTACACCATTCAGGCGGCGTTGGTGAAGGGAACCGGCCAGTCGCTCAACTGCATGGATTGCCAGACCTGCGTCGGCGCCTGTCCGGTGAAGCGAGTGGAGGGCAAGCTCTTCCCGATGGAGATGGTCCTGAGGGCGCGCCTGGGCGACTACGACGAGGTGGCTAGGTTGATGGAGTACTGCGTGGGGTGCGCCAAGTGCGCCGCCAAGTGCCCGGCGGGGATAAGCGCGCCCAGCGTGGCCGCCGCGGTGGCCCAGTACCTGCGCAAGCAGAAGCGGGAGGATGAGGCCGAGTTCTTCGAGGAGCGGGTGTAGCGGCTTTTCGGTCAATCGCCGCGTCCAGTATTTCCGGGAGAGCGAACCCGCGGTCGAACCGTATTCTCTCGGGCGCGTGAGAGCCTTATTTAAATAAAAATGGCGCTAACGGTCAAGATAGGGAAAAAGCTTGTCGTCTGGGCGGCGG
>SDBS01000028.1_pt1 | contig 96626 bp, 85 predicted proteins | sample 2277091 | NCBI WGS metagenome assembly SDBS01 (sample SAMN10404972, study PRJNA504765) | marine sediment metagenome | isolation source: marine sediment core GS10_PC15, 163 cmbsf | place: Arctic Ocean: Southern Knipovich Ridge | collected 2010
TTTTTTGAATCATCATATCACTTAAATTATCACAAGAGTATTTATATGAAATAGCCCGAGAGTCACATGCCACTCGAAAACCTTTTTCACGAACCCTCAAAGCTAATTCAAAATCCTCAGTAAGATTCTCTTCGCTAACTTTTTTCACAACACTTTTACGTAAGGCCATGATCTGACCACACATATAAACAGCCGAATCAAACCGAGACTCAATTTCAAGACTTTTTTTATCTAATTTCCAAAAAATATTCTCACCACTCTCAACCGCACCCACTTTTCTTTGTAGGGGTGCGAAAACTCCCGTTGCGGCACCAATGGATTGATCTTGAAAGTAAGCAGTCAAAACTTTAAGGGATTTTTTATTTAAAATAGCATTGCCATCAGAAACAACGACGATTTGATTTTTCGCTTTTTTGATCCCAAGATTTACAGAACGTGCCTTACCAGAACGTTTTTTCTTACGAATTAATTTGATCTCGGGATATTTCTTAACAATTTCAGCTGTTTTGTCAGTTGAACAATCATCAACCACAATTATTTCAAGTTTATCTAAATCATAATCCAAGCCAAGAGTGTTCTTGATTTTCTTTTCAATAAAAGACTCTTCATTATAAACCGTGATCAATAGGCTGATTGTGGGAAGTTCAAATTTTTCAGGAACATAAATTTTCCGCTTAAAGATTGAGAGTAGAAATAAAAAAAAGTAATAACCCCCATACAACCAAAATAAAAGAAACACCACAAGCAGTGTTAAAATAGTTAATAAAATCATTTTTTATTTTTAAAATCCTTAATTGTAATTGTTTGCACTAGCTTTGTAATCTGTTCTTCAAGTTTTTCCAATCTTAAACGAATTCTGAAAATAAAATAAAATAAAATGGCAATAGCAATATAAAGTAAAAAATCAATCCCTGTTCCAGAGAAACCCAAACTATCAACAAAGCCATCAATCCATTTTAACATTCCAATCAAAACACCTGCGAATACCCAAAAAATTAACCAAAAAATAAATTCCCCATTTGAAATATGCTTTTTACCTCTTTGCCAAAAAAGACGAATCAACATAACAACGACTACTAATAAGGCGAGGATTTGCTGAATCATGCTTGATAAAATTAATTGATAAGTCTGGCTAAAAATAAATCTTTCAAAATCTTAATCCCACCCGAAAAACGTTGTCCAAAGTCAGGATAAAGTACTGTAATAGGCACTTCTTTAGGTTTGAATTCATTGCGATAAAGTAAAAAAATTATTTCAGAACAATGTGCCATTCGGTCACTTCTCCAGTTAATTTTTTTGGCCACCTCAAGCGTCATTGCTCGAAAACCATTCTGCGGATCTGTCAGATTAATCCCCATTAATAATTGATTCGCTACTCTTGCTAAAGGCATAATCATAAACTGTTTTACAAAAGGCAGATCTGATTTTTTCCCCAGGAAACGTGACCCCAAAGTTACTTTCGCTTTTCCTTGTTCAATCGGCTTTAGCATATTCTTAATTTCTTCAGCTAGAAACTGCCCGTCAGCATCAAAATGAACAATGATATCAGCATTCTCTGCAATCGCGCACTGAGTAGCTGTTTTAAGTGCTGCTCCTTGTCCTCGATTAATCAGATGCTTAACCACCGTTGCTTCAGTTTTGGTTGCTTCTTTAACTGTATTATCCTTGCTACCATCGTCTACCACTATAATATTTTTAAATCCCGCTTTTATTACAGACTTAATTGTTTTATTAATCCTTTTTTCTTCATTGTAAGCTGGAATAACGATGAAAATTTTCATTAAATAAGATTAATTTCCTTTTCTATTATAACAAAAAAATCGGGATAACCCCAGGATTATCCCCCCCTATTTACTAACCCATTTAAGAATTAAAATTAATTAGAATAGGTTTCTGCAGCAGTTACTGAATATAAGGTTGGAGTTACATCAGCATAAAATTCTAGTGAATGGGAACCAGCGTTAAGAGGTATATAAACTGTTTTTACACCACCATTAAGACTATCACCATTAAAAACCCAGCCATAATCGACACTATCAACAAAAATTTTCAAATCATCATCATCACTTGAACCGTTTGAGTCAGCAGTTGCAGTAACAACCAAAACGCCAGCGTTAGTAAAGGTGATGTCTTGATCTTCCGTACTCCAGTGATAACGATCCCCCCCAGGGGCCGTTACATTTGGGAAGCTGTCTGTTTCACGGTAATTAAGAGCTGCTCCTGTTCCTGTAACCACAATCGATCCAATCATTGGAGTCTCATCTGCATAGATTTGCAAATGATGTAACCCTGCACTTAAATTTTGATTGAACGTAATTGTATAATTTTCTCCATTATCTCGAACACCATCTAAAGCGTCATCAGTGTTCCAGTCGTAATCTTGACCATCTAAAATTACTCTCAAGTCATCATCGTCGCTCTGATTTAAGCTTGCAAAACCATTAATCGTTATATTTGTACTACCAGTCGCACTAAAATAATATTCTTTTGCTAAAGAAACATCAAGATCAGCAGTTAACTCATTTAAAGAAAGATTAAATAAATCTCCTCCGCTATCAACTCCTTGGATAAGCACTGAATTCAAAGTAGGCGTAACATCTCCCCAAATTTGAAGCTTATAATCTCCAGGTCTTAAGAATTGTTCAACAATAATTTTCTTTGAGGCGCTCTTTAAACTATTACCATTAAGAGCATCATTAGTATTCCAATTATAATCAATATTTCCTGTAGGGCTATCTGTTTTTACTAAAATCAATTTTAAATCATCGTCATCTGTAGAATTTTTATCCGCGGAACCTGTGACTTCAAATCTAACGGTTCCTGCGTTACTTAATGTAAAATTATAATCAGTATCTTTCCATAATTCTACATCCAAACTCGAACCAGAAGTTTCATTAGGGTATGCTTCTACAAGATAATTTTGAGTGGACGTGGTAGTAAAAATTTCAACATCTTGTAAATTGGGGGTTTCATCGACAAATACTTGCAGGGTGTGTAATCCTGCCTTGAGATATTGGTTTAAAACAATCGTTCTAGAATCACTGTTATCAAAATTACCATTTAGGCCCTTGTTGGATCCCCAAGGATAATTAATACCATCCAAAGCTACTGTTAAATCATCGTCATCCCGCGAGCCATTACTTTGAGCATAACCTTTGATTTTAATTTTAACAGGACCATCGTCACAACTAAATTGTTTAGTTCTCCAGGAAGAAGTATTTAGATCAGACGAAACACCAAGTTGAGAAGCAGGCATTGCAGAAACTTCCTGCAAACTAGCAGTGGAATAAATCTCAACAACATTTAAAATAGGATTTACATCTGCCCAAAGTTCCAGGGTGTGACTTCCAGTAGTTAAGTTTTTTGTAATCGTAACTGTTTTTTCCCGCGCTTTATCAGTGTCCCCATTAAATCCTTCTGTGCCACCCCAACCATAATCATCACCATCAATAATAATTTTCAAATCGTCGTCGTCGCCCGCACCATGACTATCTATAATTGCCTGAACTTCAATATTATAATCTCCTGTACTGGGAACATCAAAATTATAAGTTTTCCAAAGCTCAATATTAAGATTACTTTCTGATTGTTCCTGCGGATAAACCGCAAAAACTTTTTCTTGGCAATCAACTCCCTCTACATATAAACTATGAATCTCTGGGGTTACATCAGCCCAAAGCTCAAGAGTATGACTTCCGCTGCTAATATCAGACTCAATTATGATCGTCCTCATTTTACCACCTTGAGAACCACCATCTAAGGCATTGTTATTGCCCCAATCAAAATCGTTCCCATCCAAAATTATTTTCAAATCATCGTCGTCACCCGTGCCATTACTATCAGCATAACCAGCCAACTCAATCCTTGCCGTCCCCGCAGCTGTAGTATCAAAGTTATAAGTTTTCCAAAGATATCGATCCCCGCCCGGTGCTGTAAGATAATCATGGCGAGCTGGAGTTTCTGAAATAAGATAATTCACTTTTGATTTTGCAACTCCCGTTACATTATTTGCAATATCTGCCCAACAAGATAAATTTTTCGCTCGCATTGAAAAATAATATTTGGCTCCCGGTGATAAATCTTCTACAGAAAATCTTTGGATCGTACCTGGTGCTGTAGGACTCGGCGAACCACTCACCTTTACTACATTAGAATTTGAGATATTACTTTCAGTAATTGGAAAGGGGGCACAAAAAACTTGATATCTACTAGCTGTTCCATAATTCCAATATGCTCCAGGGGCTGTCCATTCTAATTCAATTGCGTTAGGTTGATTAGAGACTATTTTTAGATCGGTTGCCTTGCCCGGTTCGTAATTTTTTGAATAATTATATGCGTTATTCCGCATTGTCGAAAATTGATTATAGAAAGCCGTTCCTGGACAACTAGTTGAGTTATAATTCCGATGCCCTGCCATATTATAAGTGGGTTTACTCTTCCAAAGACTTAGAGATTTAGGATTAAAACTATGATACGCTGCCTTCCAAGCAGTTATTTTTTCTACTGCAGTTCTAGCAGAGCTAGTTGGGGTAACGCTACTAAAAGTACCTAACACTGAAATTCCGAGACTGCTGCCATCACCGCCTCCAGAAGTACCATTATAGCTAAGAGCGTGTGCACCAATTACACTATCTCCCCCTTTACGCCCCTCGTAAACATTGCCATGTTGATCAACCAAAAAATTATAACCAATATCTCCCCAACCCCATGTTACTGCATGATATTGATAAATGCCTCGAATAGTTGCTTTAGGATTAGAAGGGTTATTTGGGCCTGCTGTATGATGTACAATTATTTTATTAATCACCCGAGGATTAGGATACTGCGGCGTCCAAGTCATTAAGCTCTCATTACAACCCCAACCTGCACGAGAGATAATATAAGGACTACTATTGTCTTGAGTTTGGTAGTCTTGAGTAGAAAAATTTTCTCCTAAAGTAGAATCTAAATAAGCAGCTTTGAATCCATTTAATTCAATTATATCTCCCGTAATTAACTCAATTTGATATTGAAAGTAGAGACTCATTTCTTCTGGGAAATAAAGATCGGTACCATATTGTTCAACACCATCTCTTCCTTCTTCCATCAAAGTTAAATCAATCCAATCACTCAACTGGTCACTCGTGCTACCTGTTTTAATTTTAATTTGATATTGGTTTTTTACTAATTGTTCCCAAGTAAAACCAATTGCATTGAAATTAAACTCGGCTTCTATTATTTCTGATTGATAAAAATCATCACTACCCGCAATTTGAAAATCACCCGTCCCTATATCAATTGAATCAAGTTGTTTATATTGAGGTTGCTGCTCAGGATTATTAATTAGATCCTCAGGGTTTTCACTTGCAAAAGATTGGTTATTCCCAAATAAAAAAATAGCCGCTCCCAAGATTGAGATAGCTAAAATTAAGACTAATTTTTTTGTTTTCTTTACTTTTAGAAGCATTTTAAATAGTTAAATTAATCGTATCTTATACACTAAAAACCTAACTGTTTTATGGTGAAACGAAGGTGAAAAATATTAATACTCAAAAAGGTTAGGCATTTTTTATTATAGCTTATTTAAGCTTTAAAATCAACGGTTCTACAAAACAAGTAAAAAGTATCCAGCAAAAAATAACAAGCAATAACTATTAAAAAATATAATTTATTTATTTGTTATTTGTTAATTGTTTATGCCATTTCCATGCTGTTTCAATGATTACATCTAAATCAGCGAACTTCGGTCTCCAACCCAAAACTTTTTTGATTTTTTCTGAGCTAGCAATTAGAATTGGCGGGTCTCCTTCTCTACGCCCATCTTCTACAACTTTAATATTTTTACCCGTAATTTTTTCTATTCTTTCAATTACTTCTTTAACCGAAAAGCCATTGCCATTGCCAAGATTAAAAACCTGGCTCTCTTTACCCTTTAGTAAATACTCCAAAGCTAACTCGTGAGCACTGGCTAAGTCATTTATATGAATATAATCTCGAACACAAGTTCCATCTTTAGTATCAAAGTCTGTCCCAAAGATTTTCATTTCCTTGCGCTTACCAGAAGCGACTTCTAAAACAATTGGGATTAAATGGGCTTTCGGGTCACGGCATTCTCCAATTTCACCTTCAGGATCTGCTCCAGCGGCATTAAAATACCTCAAAGCAGCATAACTAAAATCATAGGCCTTGCTATAATCAACTAAAATTTGTTCAATCATTAATTTACTTTGGCCATAAGGATTAATTGGGTCTTGAGGATGCTTTTCGGTAATGGGAATTTCGATTGGATTACCATAAGTAGCCCCAGTTGAAGAAAAAATAAAATGCTTAACTTTATGCTTAAGCATCACTTGAAGAAGATTTAAAGTATTTTTAACGTTATTAAGATAGTATTTTTGAGGATCCGTGACTGATTCTGGAACAGCAGTAAATGCAGCAAAATGCATCACAACCTTAATAGGATATTTTTTAAAAAGTGCTTCTAATTGATCAATGTTCTCTAAATCTCCCAAGACAAACTCGCCCCACTTAACCAACTTCTTGTGACCATTAACAAGACTATCAAAAACAACTGTTTGATAACCATTCTTATTAAGATATTTATTAACATGAGAGCCAATATAACCCGCTCCGCCAACAATAAGAATCATTTAATTTGATTAATGACCTCTTAATGATATTTTACCATACAAAACCCTTGAAATCACTTTAAAAATAAGCTAGAATAGTTGATAGTTAACAAAAAATACCAATTGATAAATTGGTATTTAATAATTGATAATTAAATTTATGGAATACTTAGACATCAAGGGCGCGCGTGAACATAATTTAAAAAATATTAATGTCAAAATACCTCGCAACAAATTAACGGTGGTAACCGGACTCTCTGGATCAGGGAAATCAAGTCTGGCATTTGATACTATTTACGCAGAAGGACAAAGGCGATATGTTGAATCATTATCCGCTTATGCTAGACAATTTTTAGGAATGATGGAAAAACCAGATGTTGATCAAATTGACGGACTAAGCCCGGCAATTTCAATTGACCAAAAAAGTGTCAGCAAAAACCCTCGTTCCACTGTTGGGACAATCACTGAAATTTATGATTATTTAAGATTGCTTTTTGCCCGAGTAGGACAACCTCACTGTCCAGAATGCGGAAGAGCGATTTCCAAACAAACAATTGGGCAAATCATCAAACGAGTCACCGAAATTCCCAAAGGCACTAAGATAATGGTGATCGCGCCAGTGATTAAAGATCGTAAAGGCGAACATCAACACGTCTTTGCCGAACTTAAGAAGGCAGGTTATATCCGTCTGCGTATTGATGACAAATTTTATGAAATTACCGAGGAAATCAAACTAGATAAAAATAAAAAGCACACTATTGAAGTAATTATAGACAGGCTTATGGTTGATCCAGAAACTGCCAAAAAGAAAAAATCAAGGCTTGCTAATTCCTTAGAAACTGCCCTGGAACTTGGAAACGGAGTCATTATAATTCACAATCTTACCACCAAAAAAGAAACTCTCTACTCCGAACACTTTTCTTGTCAATATTGTGAAGTTGATTTACCAGAAATTAACCCCCGTAATTTTTCCTTCAACAGCCCTCACGGTGCTTGTCCAGATTGTACCGGACTTGGAATAAAACTAGAAGTAAACGAAGAATTGGTCGTCCCCAATCCTCGCTTAACAATTGCTGAAGGAGCAATTAGGCCGTGGAGTCGCTCTAATGGGCATCAATCATGGTACCTTCGTATCTTGGAGCAACTAGGTAAAAACCATGGTTTTTCGCTTAATGAGCCATTTCAAAAGCTAAACAAAGAAGCTAGAAAAGTTGTTTTTTACGGAGATAAAAAAGAATCTGTCACTGTTGAAGGAGTGGATCGCAATGGACACAAGCGCATGTTTGAGACAACCTTTGAAGGAATCATCCCCAATCTAGAAAGACGTTATAAAGAAACAAATTCTGATTTCATGCGCCGAGAAATTGAAAAATATATGACAACGAACCAATGTCAAACATGTAAAGGACAAAGATTAAAACCAGAAATTCTTGGCGTAACAATTGGAGAAAAATCAATTATCGATGTTAGTAAATTTAATATCAATCAGGCGAAAGAATTTTTTACTCTCAAAAAGGGAGCGAATAAATATTTTAAATTAAACCAAAAACAATTTCAAATCGCCGACCAAATTTTAAAAGAATTAAAAAAACGACTAGATTTTCTAACCAAGGTTGGGCTTGATTATCTTACTCTCGATCGACCGGCTGCAACTTTATCTGGAGGTGAGGCGCAAAGAATCAGGTTAGCAACCCAAATCGGATCAAGCCTTACTGGAATTTTATATATTTTAGATGAACCGTCTATTGGCTTGCACCAGAAAGATAATCGAAAATTAATTGAAACCCTAAGAGATCTGCGCAACATCGGAAACACTGTTATTGTCGTTGAGCATGATGAAGAAACTATTAATTCCGCTGACCACGTCTTGGATATTGGGCCGGGAGCAGGCCGCTTTGGTGGTGAAGTTGTCGCCGAAGGAACTCCAAAAGAAATTAAGCAAAATAATAATTCCTTAACCGGACGTTATCTTGCGGGCAAAGAAAAAATTGCCTTGCCGAAAAAATTTAGAGAAGGAAACGGAAAGACGATTGAAATTAGAGGAGCAGAGGAACATAATCTTAAAAATATCAATACCAAAATTCCACTTGGAAAGTTTGTTTGCGTTAGTGGAGTTTCTGGTTCTGGGAAGAGTACATTAATTAATGATATTTTAAGTAAAACACTGGCGAAAGAATTTCATAATGCTCAAAAAATTCCTGGCAAGCACAAAGAGATTAAAGGATTAGAAAATTTAGACAAAGTAATTAGTATTGATCAATCGCCAATTGGGAAGAGCCCAAGAAGTAATGCCGCAACTTACACAGGAGTCTTCACAGACATCCGCAAATTATTTGCGGAAACAGAAGAAGCTAAGATCCGCGGATATAAACAAGGACGATTTAGTTTTAATGTTAAGGGTGGCAGATGCGAAGCTTGTAAGGGAGATGGGATTATTAAAATCGAGATGCATTTTTTGCCAGATGTGTATGTCTCTTGTGAGGAATGTAAAGGCAAGCGCTATAACGAAGAAGCATTAGAAATTCATTATAAGGGCAAGAATATTGCTAACGTTTTGGACATGACCATTCGAGAAGCCAGAGTATTTTTCAAAAACATTCCAACAATCAAACGCAAAATGGATACACTTTTTGAAGTCGGACTTCCCTATCTCCGCCTTGGTCAACCCGCAACGACTCTTTCTGGTGGTGAGGCACAGAGAATTAAATTAGCAACGGAGTTGAGCCGGCAATACACCGGGAAAACTTTTTATATTTTAGATGAACCAACAACAGGGTTACATTTTGATGATGTTAAACGACTTCTGGAAGTTTTGAATAAATTGGTTGATAAAGGGAACACTGTTTTGGTAATTGAGCATAATTTAGATGTTTTAAAAACTGCAGACTGGGTGATTGATCTTGGGCAGGGCGGAGGTGAGGCAGGAGGAGAGATTGTTGCAGAAGGAACTCCGAAGGAAGTAAGTAAGATTAAGAAGTCGTTTACAGGAGAATATTTGAAGAGGTATTATAAATAATTTTTACAAAAGCAAAGGCGCCCCGGAAGGGGCGCTTTTTGAGCTCGAACTATTGTTAAATGTTAAAGCTCTTTCACCTTGGAGACCAGGTTGGCCGCAAGGGGATAAATATTTGGCTGTGGTGTGCGCTGAGGCCAGACACATTCGACACAAGATTCATCCGGTTTTATCGCCAGGATGTGAATCCCTTTTTCGCCTCCGAATTGAATATTTTTAGCCTGGAGATAGAATCCATCTTGCTTGATCGCAAGATGTCCTCTATTCCTAAGTCTTTCAGAGAGCTCGCCGAGATCTTCGGTCCTTGCTGCTCCGAACGGATTAACAACAAGACATACATAAATCCTGCCTTGTTTATTCACCCTGATACCATACGTTTTATCCGCCCCAGCCCACTCATTTGGCAAAACCCAAAACGGTTTTAAGCGGTTCCATTCTTTTTCAGGAGTATCGGGCCATTCCAATGCTTGGCCCCAGAAAATTTTTCTCTCGTCTTCTTTTCCTTTTCTCGCCCATTGTCCAGGCTTAGTCTTATGGGGGCGGAAACCATACCCCCATATCGCTGCCTCTAAGATAGGTCCTCCTGGTCCGTTGATGAACTGCTCGAATTCAGCGAGAGTCCACCAACCACCGTCTCCATACCTTAAGGCTGCTTCAAGAGCTTCCTCTATGGACAATCTGTCAGCCCAAATTTGAAAACCTTTATCAACGAGATGGAAAATAAATTCTCCGTCGTCGTTCACCCGAGGATCAGAACAACTAATCCAAGAACCCCTGTTATATTTTTCTGCCCAAAGGTCCTCTAATTTCTCTACCCTTTTTGCTACATCTTTAAGGAGTGTTTGAAACTCCCGCGTATGCTCCCAAACAATCAGAGCAAGTTTTTGCTCGTTCGACATATCAGCCATCCTTTATTAAGGTTCGATTATTGTTTTTTCGATTAAGACATTGAACCTTAGCATGAAGGAAAGGAAAGATCAATAATTCTAACCCCAAAAACAAAACCCCGCTTGCCGCGCCGCATGGCTGTGGCTGAAACGGGGTTTTGATAATTCAATTAGAATTTTGGTTTTATGTCATTGACTGTATAACTCCTGTTCTACTTTTGCTTGGCGTTTTCTTTCTCTCTCTCCTTGCTTTTGAATTTTGGAGAATCCTTAATTCGTCAGCTTCACTCAATTTATTAGCTTCAGGAGTAGTATTTACTTGAGCAGCTGGTTCTGGAGTAGCTTCTGGGACAACATTACCAGCTAACTGATTATACTCTTGGAGAGTTTTGCCAAACTTAGCATTTCGCTTTGCTAATCCTTTTGATCGAGCTCCACCAAACACTTTGCCACCATAACGCTTATTTTCTCTTTCGGCTTTAAGCTTTAATCTGCCCATTGCTTTTTCATTTTTTGGAGTAATCCGTTCGCTATGCAATTTTCGCTCTAATCTATCTAGCTCGTATTGTTCTGCATCTGAAGCTGTTTCTGCTTGAATATTTTGGAAAGATTCTCGATACCCTTTATGTCCTTTAGCAAAATCTTTTGTTTCTCCAGCTGTTGTTTTAAGTGCCTTATCTGCTTGTCGAACAGCGTTAGCAATATTTTTTCCTGCATATTTAACATCACTGGTTATTTTGTCTCGGGTATCAGTTATTGGGTCAATTACAGGATAACTTACATCTTCAATTACTTTCTTGCCTGCTTTAGCCACTTTTTTAGCTTTCCTAACACCCGCTTCAATTCCCATAGCACCAATGGTAAACCCAGCAAAGGCCACGAAACTTAAAGCTCTTATAGTACCAGTTAAGGCTTTTTTCGCTTTTCTAAGAACTTCTTTTCCTCTTCCTTTTATCTCACTAAGCAAATCAAATCCTCCATTTACAACTTCGCCTACTTTCTTTTGCAAAATGCTTTGTTCTATACCCAACTGCTCTGCCTTTTTGTCCATTAAATTCCTTAACTCATCCATTTCCTGATTAGTTTTTTCAACTTGTATTTGAGCTTCGCGAGCTTCTTGTATTGGCTCGCCAAGATATTTGTCCACATCCTCCTTACCAACTGCGCTTTCCAAATCATTTAAATATTCTCCCAAAGCCTGATCCGCAGTTTGCGGATAATGCTCACTTTCTCTAAGTTCATCACCCGGTGACATTGAGATTGCTTTATCTGTTTTTTCTCTTACTTTTTGTCCAATCCATCTATCAAAAGTAGCTTTATTTTCTGCTGCTTCCATTTCTCCTCTTGCCTCTGCTATTTGGTCACCAGTCATTTCCAGCTTACCATCTTCTGTTCTTATTGCTCCCTCTTTTTCCAATTTTTGTGCCAACCGACCACGTTCTCCACCAATCCTCATTCTATCCTCCGCAGTTAATTCAGACTGTGGAGCACTTAATTCTGCTGCACTTTGTCTAGCTGAAGAATCGCCAGTTTGATCAGTACCCAAATCAGCGATAGCTGTAATTTCATCAGCTTGTTGATCTGGTTTAATTTCAGCTGCTTTCTCTTCCGCTTTTTTAGTAGTAACTACTCCCATTTCTTCTGGAGTTATATCACCTTCGTTAGTATCTGCCATTTTTGTTTCTCCTTTCTTTATTTTTATTTGTTTTAATAATATAAGGCAATTTATCAACCTTATTGCTTAATTATAGCATAAAAACTGGTGCTGGTCAAGCTTTTTAAACTAATAAAACTCTTGACCAGAGAAGATTTTTCTGCTAGGATAACCAGTCTGAAATCAATCAAACAGCAAAAAGAAAGGAGGTGGCAGCAATGCCGCACTTTAACATTTTAACAGCGGAAGATGACAAGCGGTATAGAGGAACCAGTGTCCAGCTATACCCATACTTAAACCTAATTCGGGTGGTCATCGCAGCCACTGCCGATTTTTTTATAGATTATTTCCCGGCAACAATTGCGGGGGATCTTCCAGGTCAGCTCGTAATTAACGGTGATAAATCTGGAAAAGGCAAAGTTGCCGAACAATATTTTGTTGGAGATACCAATACCATCAATACCACGAATATCATAACAGTTGATATAAAATCATCGGCGCTACTAGAAGCCGGCAATGATGTGGTATTCTCCTGCGATGGGGAAACTCAAAACCCTCCTTTTATCACTTTTCCAGAAAAAACGGAAGAAATAAAAGGGATAATCGCAACAACTAGGGCTGGGGAGGCAATCTTAACAGCAAGCTTCCTAAGTCGGAAAGAAGCTGTCAAATATAGAAAAGAACTCAAGGGAGTACAAGTTTGTATTCTCGAACATCCTCTCGGATCGCTCAGGTGGGAGACAGCGGAGATTAAAGATAATGGCGAGGGTGGCTTTGAGCTGATCGTTCGGTTCGATGTCGAAACTGGCGATAGTATAGTCCACTCTGGCAATAATGCTATCATCGTCACAAATGGTAAGCAAGCCAAGATTAGAAATTTAACTTGCGCCACATCTATCCGCTAACCACTAGCTAAAACCAACTATAAAAAAGCCGAGCTCAATGCTCGGCTTCTTTTATTTAATTAAAATTTAATTGAACTACATCCCCTTAAGTCTTCCCTGCCCCGTAACATTAGCTTCTGGCATATCTGATTCAAAATTCTTTACACGTTGAGTAGCGCTTCTTACCCCTTGTTCACTTAAATTCCCAGTAGTTTCGGCAGACATTTGCTGAATTGCCTCACGGTTCTTCCTATCCTCCTTACCACTGATTCTATTCATTAAGTTTTCAATTTTACTTCCGATTTTCTTTAGAGAATCAGAAATATTTATTTGGTTTTCAAATATCTGGTTAATTCTTTCATTGTTTTCCTTAGCTTGTTCTTCGAGTTTTTTTAAAATCTCTTCTGACATTTCCTTATTTTCTGGCGTTTCAACACCAGCATCAGAAACATTTTCATGAGATAGTGGCTCACCTGTTTCAGTCCAATTATCGTTATTATCAGCTGTAACTCCATCAATAATTTCACCACCTACAGCAGCCGGATCTTCTCCAACTTCAAGAGCAACATTGTCTTCTGTATCAACCTGTCTGCCTTGATTCTCTAATTCATTTTGTGGTATTCCACTAAATGTATCACCTGGCATCTTTAATTATTTAAAAATTAACTAAACTTAATTAAGTAGTTCTTCAATATCTTGAACGTGTTTACTCTGGTCTTCCAAAGTTGGGTTAGGAGGAACAAATGGTCCTGGCGGTGGTGTTTCTAATTCGTCAGCTGGAGGGAGTTCTTCTGGAGAAGCTGTTCTTGTATCGGTAGTATCAAGAAGTCCCGGCAGCTCTCTAGGTTTCAAAGGTTTTGTAAAATCTGGACTTTGTTCTTCTTCTTGTTGACTTAATTCTGCTGCGCTTTGTCTAGCTAAAGAATCGCCAGTTTGATCAGTACCCAAATCAGCAATAGCTGTAATTTCATCAACACCTTGATCTAATTCGATTTCAGCTGCTTTCTCTTCCGCTATTTTAACAGCCGTTTTTAACCCACCTTCTTCTGGTGGCATAGGTTTATCAATACTACTCATTTTATTTCTCCTTTTTATTATTAATTAATTTTTATTTCACCCCTATTAGCTAATTATATCACAAAAACTCCCCTCGGTCAAGTAAACTACACTTAAAATATGCTATAATTAATCCACCTCATCCCCCATTCCCCCTACCTCCTAATTAAAAAACATGAATAAAGAAAAATGGAGTGAGATTAAGGACATGGTCAAAGAAAAATTCGAATTAAGCGAAGAAAAAACTGAAGATATCATCTACCCCAACGATAAAGGAGTAGAAATAAAACGTGGAGAAAAAGAAATTCTGGTCTTTACCGGTCCTGAAGGAAAAATCAAACTTGAATTTGAAGATAAGGAAACAATTATTGACCAAAAAAGTCATTATAGCCATCAAGGAGGGAGCGGTCGAACCGAATTTATTTTTGATCCAGAAGAACGCAGTCACGTTTTGAATGCCTACAAATGGTCAGACGAAACAAACGACTGGGAAAAAATTCAGTGGCAACATTAACCATTTACCATTAATCATTAATTTTGATTGGAATTTTCGATTCAGGTGTAGGTGGTCTATCAGTAATGAAAGAGCTGATTGCTACTCTTCCTGGTTACCAAATAACATATTTCGGCGATACAGCGCGCGTACCTTATGGGGATAAAAGTAAGGAAATTGTCACGCGTTACGCTTTTGAGGATGCTGATTTTTTAATTAAAAAAGACTCCAAACTAATTATAGTCGCCTGCAGCACCGCTTCTGCTTTTGCTTTTAACGAGCTAGAAAAGAAACTTAAAATCCCTGTGGTTGGAGTGATTGAACCGAGCATTAAAAAAGCGATTGAAATCACCAGAAACAATAAAATTGGAGTAATTGGTACAAAAGGTACGATTGGTAGTAATGTTTATGCAGATATAACAAAAAAATTAGCACCTAAAATTAAGATCTTTCAACAACCTTGTCCTTTGCTTGTCCCATTAGTTGAAGAAAATTGGATAGACAAGCCAGAAACTCGCAAGATAATTAAAAAATACCTTCGCCCCTTGAAACTTGCCGGGGTTGATACTTTAATTTTAGGTTGTACGCATTATCCACTTTTAGCAAAAACCATCCAGGAAATTGCTGGCAAGAGCATCACACTCATACATCCCGGAGAAGAGACTGCCAAAGAAGTTAAGAAAATGATTGATAGTAGCAAAGCATTGCAATGTGTTGCTACAAAAAACAAAAAACACTCTTTTTATGCCTCCGATGTTTCAGGAGAATTCAAAAAGATTGGTGAACGGTTTTTGGGACAGAAAATTGGAGAACTTGAACAAGTAAATGTAGAAAATTCCTGAGATTGCTGGTTTAAAGCCCTGCTTTGAACCATTGTGCAAGTTATTGCCAATTATTATTAAAATCACAAATTAAACATACTTGCTGGTTCCGAGCTCCTGCTCGGAACCATATTACAACTAGCACTGACATGGTCCGAAGCGGGAGCTTCGGACTAACATCGACTCTCCACTACATCAAACATAATTACCATCATGCAAAAAATAAATTCTAAATTAGACCCCCTCCGCCACTCAGCTTCACACATATTAGCCGAGGCCGTTTTGGAAATGTTCCCGGAAGCAAAATTAGCAATCGGCCCAACAATTGAAAATGGTTTTTATTATGATTTTGAATTACCAAGAACCCTGATCCCTGAAGACTTGCCGCTACTTGAAAAGAAAATGCGAAAAATTATCAAACAAAATTCGAAATTTGAAAAATATACTGAACCAAAAGAAAAAGCAATTGAATTTTATCAAAAATTAAAACAGCCTTACAAAATTGAATTGATCAAAGAACTAACGGAAAAAACGGCAACTTTTTATAAAAACGGTAATTTTGTTGATCTCTGCAAGGGTCCTCATCTCAAATCCACTGGCGAGATAAAAGCCTTTAAGCTAACCAAAATTGCAGGGGCATATTGGCGTGGGAACAACAAAAACAAGATGCTACAACGAATCTACGGAGTAGCGTTTGAAACCGAAGAAGAATTAGAAAATTATTTAGAAAAAACCAAAAAAGCCGAGGAAAATGATCATAAAAAAATTGGCAGGCAATTAGATTTATTCAGTTTTCAAAAAGAAGGTCCAGGATTTCCTTTTTGGCACCCTAAAGGGATGGTGTTATGGAAAATTATTGAAGATTACTGGCACAAAGTTCATAAGCGCGAAAATTATTCAGAAATCAACACTCCTGTTTTGCTACGCGAAGAACTTTGGCACCAGTCCGGACATTATCAAAACTACCGTGAAAATATGTACTTCACAAAAATTGATAAACAAAAGTATGCCCTCAAACCAATGAACTGTCCGGGCGGAGTTTTGATTTATAAAAGTAATATTCACTCTTATAAAGAATTCCCTTTGAAAATTGCTGAGCTTGGATTGGTTCACCGTCATGAACTAACCGGAGTGTTGCACGGACTCTTCCGCGCAAGAAGTTTCACCCAAGACGATGCCCATGTTTATTGTCTTGAAAAGCAAGTTGAGACTGAAGTAATTAAAATTATTAAATTAACCTTAGAAATTTACAAAAAATTTGGTTTCAAAGATTATCGAATTGAACTTTCGACCCGACCCAAAAAATCAATCGGGACAGATATGATGTGGGAAAAAGCTGAAAAATCTCTTGCAGGTGCCTTAAAAAAGGAAGAAATTAAATACGAACTTAATCCTGGCGACGGTGCTTTTTACGGTCCAAAAATTGATTTTCATATCCTAGATTCCATGGACAGAAGCTGGCAACTTGGAACAATCCAATTAGATTTCTCTATGCCTGAACGCTTTGAGCTGGAATATACTTCGAAAGACGGCAAGAAAGAACGTCCAACCATGATCCATCGCGCAATCCTAGGAAGCTTTGAGAGATTTATCGGAATTTTATTAGAACATTACGAAGGCAATCTTCCGCTCTGGCTTGCTCCAACTCAAGCAATGATAATTCCAATTACAGACAAACATTTTAAATACGCTGAGGAAATAAAAAAACAACTCATAGAAAAAAATATGCGAGTTGAGATTGATGATACCTCCGAACGAATGCAAAAGAAAATCAAAAATGCTGAAGAAAAAAGAATTCCGTTGATGTTGATTGTTGGAGATAAAGAGATGGAAGCTAAAAAAGTGGCAATTAGAAGCAAAGAAAAGGGAGACGAAGGGATGATAAGTATTGATGATTTGGTTAAGAAAATTTAGATAACAAACGGTCAGTGTTGGTTCCGAGCTCCCCGCCTACCGGCAGGCAGGCTGCTCGGAACCATATTGCAAACTAGCAGACAAACATGGTCCAAAGCTCCCGCTTCGGACCAACATCTAATGAATTATGCCTAAAAACCTAAAAATCATTTTGTCTTATTGGCTCCCAGTAATCCTCTGGATGGGAGTGATTTTTTATTTAAGTAATCAGCCAGACTTAAAAACTGACTTAGGGGTTTGGGATTTGGTTTTGCGTAAAATCGCACATATGTTTGAATTTGGTGTTTTAGTTTTATTGTTCTGGAGAGCTTTTAAACAATTTTGTCCCATTTTCATTAGAACAGTTATATACTCAGGCTTGGCTACTTTGATTTACGCAATTCTGGATGAAGTTCATCAAATGTTTATTACAAAACGCGTTGGGAGTTATCTTGATGTCTTAATTGATTTAGCCGGGATTGTGATTATGATTTTAATTATTATTTTTGTTCATCGATCTCAAGAAACAAGGAAAATTAAAAAGCAATTTGAATAGTTGAGTTAAAAAACAGACAAGTTTATCGATCTGTTTTTTAATTAGCATTGACTTTAGAAAAAATTTGTGTTAAGTTTTATTATCAGGACAATGAATATAATGGACATTAAGAAATGAGGATGGGAAAAATAACCTCCATAAAACATCCCTAAACTGAGAAGAACCGTATGTTCGAAGATCAAATATACCTAAAAGCTCCGCCCAGGACAACACGCGTAGTTAAAGTTGGCCTATCATCAAGCAATCTTCCTACTACTCTAGTTGGTGATTATACAGATCGCAATGAAGCATTTGATGTTGCTGATGATAATAATAACATCATCCGATGATATCCATCGTGTCTACGACGACGAAGGGTTTTATCTTCGTGGCAACGAAGCAGTTAACTAAAGAAGGTGACCCCAAAACAACGGAGAGAATATGAAAACACTCTTTATTATAACGGCTTTAATTTTCAGTCTAACTCTGCCGGCATCAGGGTTAACCAAAAAGGAATCTGCTGCGAAAGATTACCTTGATCGAATGGTCTTCGCGGGTAATTACGATACGGCAGTTTCTTGGTTAGAGAAACATCCCGATATCCTCGACGTCAAAGCGGAATTAAAAGAAATCATCCGAGTTATTAAGCTCGAGATGGAGTCCGTTAAAGCAGAAGCGAATGATCTCGGGCAAGACAAGGAGCTGAGATCAACCGGTGAAGCGATGATGGTCGATCCTGAAGACCGGACAGAACAAAGAGAGGAGTTGGGAAGAAGGTTTCAAGAGTTAAATCAAAGCCTGCGAAGGGCTGAAGATTATCTGGAATCTCTCTAAATCAAAAACGAATTAATAAACGGAACCCCGCAATTTGCGCGCTTTTTTGCTTGCCAAGATAAGTTGACAACCAACACATTTCATGCTATGCTTTCAAGTCAAGTTATTTTATTTATAAACCAGAACCTTAAAAATTTATTTTAAATTTCACTCTCTTTCCTTCCCAAATTCTTGCTTTCTACTAGACTCTTAAATTAATTTTTAAGGGCTTAGCAAGAAAGCAAATAATTTAAAAAACAAATCCGAATATTTCCCTGACAAAAGGGAACCTCTCTACCTTTGGTGAAGAGCATCTTTCAAGGAGGAAAGATGAAAAAATTAACCATAATTATAGTAGCCGTTGTGGCGTTTTTAACTCTGATGGGTTGTTGTATCTCGAATCCCGAACCCGAGTTATTTTCTCCACCGATTGGTATTTGTGAATCAATACCGGTAGTTTCGACAAAAGGGGATGGAGACAACGATGTCTCTATTTTCCCCGATGAATGGGACGACAATTACCGTGATGATGAGAGGTGGGGCTATCCTACCTATTCCAACCAGGAATATCCTGCTTACGTTTTTATCGTCGCGAGTACGGAAGGGACTATCCTTCCTAACAATATCCCTTCTAAGAAACATCCGTGTTGCGGAGAAATACAACAACGCCGATTGTCACGTGAAGGCGAATCATCTCCAAAATGGTTCCCCGTGTCTTTCTCTTCCAGAGACTTAGACTCTGTGAAATTTATCCCCAGAGATATCTATGGCAGTTATAATGACTATAACTGCTACTATAGAACTCGTAGATTCAGTCGTCATCTATTTCAAGATGGCGACATAATAACAATATGCCTGGAAAGGAAGAAGGAGTTCACCGGCGGATATACTTACGATAAAAAGTATATTGAATTCCGATTTTCGCCCGATCTCATAGCATCTAATGGATGGATCCTCATCTCTCCCGAAACGATTCCTGAATGGGAAACGTTAGAGGAAAGTAAAAATCGGGAGGTAAAGATAGAAATCCTAGAAATTGAGGTCAGGAAGATAAAGGAATAAATATGGTTAATGCAAACCCGCTCTTATGAGCGGGTTTCATTTTTTATTTTTTTATTGAATCTCAATGAAACTTTAAATGCTCCGGTTTTAGTTTTTAAATGACACACAACAAAATCAAAAACCTGTGCTATACTCCAATCTCAGTGGATAAGTACTTTAAAAAATCGTTAGTTAACAACATTTTCCTCCACTTTTCTTACCTTCTACTAGATTCTTATTCTTGACTATCGGAATCTAGCAAAGAGGTAAGAAAAAATCCGTAAACTCAAATCCTTGCCGTTGGCAGGAGAATAAGGAGGAAAGATGAAAAAGCTAATTAGCATCGCGATGATAGTCGTGGTGGCCTTTATGCTCGCCATACTTATCGGATGTTCCGAAACACCATCGACCGACGAGAACGAGGAACAACCGCTGACCGACAAGGAACAGCGAAAAATTGCCTTCGATAACTACGTGGAAGAATACGTTGAAGTTGAGGGCAACTGGGAAAACAGCGAACCTCGAACCGCCGTTGTTGAATATGGTAAACGACTCGGTACCCGTACCAAAATAAAATTCTACGACGATGGTGAAGCCGAAATAACCATGGCTGGCAAAATTAGAGACTGTTCATGGAATCAGGACCGGCAGTATCTGTTTTTAACACTCGACAAGGTCCATGAAACAGGTCGGTATCCTTATTTCCTTTGGATAAACTTTTTATGCACCACGCCGACGGGAAACATTAAGAACTATGTTCCCTGGTTACCCAATAACCCCTACGAAGTCTCTGGGTATTTAGAAGAGCTAACAGGGAAAGATGTTCGCATAACTATCCGCGCTTATCCTAACCCCGATGAAACCGGTTGGCATGGACACCACTATTATGACACCATCCCCATGTTCCCCGAACTAGACGATTGGGAAAGGTTGGAAAGTCCGGAGATCGAGATTATCGAATAGATTTTTCACGCGATGATTATCATAAAACGGGTCAGTTTGACCCGTTTTTGCTTTCTTTTGAATCTTTGATTACAATCATAATTTTAGAAATTAATATTAAAAAACAAGCTCCTCACCTGTTTTATTTTTTTACATCTATCTTCGACTTTCGACTTTCACCCATTATTTCTTCACCTCTTCCACAATCTTATCAAAAACCTCCGGCTCTTTTACTGCCAACTCCGACAAAACTTTCCGATCAAGCTCAACTTTATTTTTCTTCAATAATTTAATAAATTCACTATACTTTAATCCCCGCTCGCGCACAGCGGCATTTAACCTAACGATCCAAAGACGACGGTTAACCCGCTTCTTGGTACGACGATGAGCGTAAGCATGTTGACCCGCACGGATTGTTGCTTCTTTGGCACGTTTAAAAAGATTTTTTCTGCCACCACGAAAACCCTTTGCTCTTTTCAAAACCTTCTTATGTCTTCGTTTAGTTGTTACTCCTCTTTTAACTCGGACCACGGGTTAATAATTAATGGATAATGAATAATTAAAATTGGATAATTGACAATTATAAATAAGGGGTGAGCCGACGAACCTTTTTAGCATCATTTTTATGAATATCAAGGCTCTTGCGATAGCTCCGTTTATTTTCCGCAGTTTTAGTAATACGATTATGACTCTTATTAGCGTGCGCTTTTTTTAATTTTCCCTTGCCAGTAGCACGAACACGCTTTTTCATTCCTTGATGGGTTTTAATCTTAGGCATCAGAAATAATGGTTAATAGTTAATGGTTAATTAAATTAGTCATTAACCATTTAACATTATTCATTAATCCCTAGCTTTTAAAATCATAAACATCTCGCGGCCTTTACGGGTTGGTGATTTTTCCACCTCTGCTAATTCCTCAAGTAAGTCCTTAAATTTATTCAATACTTTTTCTCCCAGTTCTGCGTGCATTGCTTCTCTACCTCTAAATCCCATTTGAATTTGAATTTTGTTTCCTTTTTTCAAAAATTTCTTTGCTTGATGAGATTTTACCTTTAAATCATGGTCACTGATTCTGACTCCTAGCCTGATTGTTTTTACTTCGGATTTTTTTTGTGAAACCCGGTGTTTGTGTTCTTGCTTATCTTGCCAATAACGATATTTACCATAATCCAAAATCTTGCAAACTGGAGGATTCGCTTTGGGCGAAACCTCGGCTAAATCAAGTTCTTTTTTTTCAGCAAGACTAAGAGCTTCCCCAAAACTCATAACCCCTAATTGCTCATCGTTTTCACCAATCACCCGAACCTCATTCGCTCTGATCTGACGATTAATACGTAAATCTTTAATTTTTTACTCCTGACCGGATTAAAGAATAAAAAAATGGTCCCCCCACTGCCCATATTCTAGCATAAAGCTTTTATTTTTCAATACCTGAAACAATAACCGACAGGGCTTTTTTATGAAAGGCGAATCTAAGCTTCTTTGTTTTAAACCGAACAGCCGCAGTTTTAAAGGTAATATCGTCTTTAGCCTCAAGAATAAAGCTTTTTTCTTTAATCAAGCTATATTGGTTGATTGATCCAAAATTAAAACGAGAAAATTCACGCGCTTTTAGCCATAAATTATTTTTTTCAAAAGGATGAAGGAATAAAGCCGTAAGTTTTGAGTCAAGATTATTAGGATCTGAAGAAAAACTGTTTGGATGATTGAAAAAAAATGAATTACCAAATGAGCCAGCAACAACCTCCAAATCTGCCCAATAGTTACTTCCGACTTTTAAACGAAAACTAATTGGTTTTGTTTTTTTAATCTCATCCAAGGCAATCCGAAAACGACTCCAGGGATTTAATTTATCTTGTTTGAGATATCTATCTTCAAGGTTAACCGCAAACCCAAAATCTAACGAACCCAAAAAATAATACTCCTCGACTTGGGCTAATCCTAAGCGTTTTACTTGAGAAGTAGCAAGGCTATTAACAGCATGCTGCCAATCAGAAAGGTTAATCGAATTTGCAAAATAATTATTTTTGCCCATGGGGATTATTCCAAGAGCAACTCCTGCTTGTTCACTTTCCACGATACCATTTACAACCTCTTCCACCGTTGCATCTCCGCCAACAGCAACAACCACTCGGTTGCCCTTTTTTATTGCTGCTTTAGCAAGCTTTCTGGCCTCACCAGGAACAGACGTTTTGGCAATTTCACCTTCAATTTTTTTCAACTTTAAACTAGCTTCAAATTCTTGTTGAATCTTATCAAAAGCACCGCCACCAGCAATTGGGTTAACAATATAATAATACAAAATAGATGTTAGATGTTAGATGTTAGATTGTCTTTAGAAATTTGGATAATCAGAGAATTTATGTAATTAACAGCTTTATTTAAGTCATAATCCCTCGGAATCCGCAAAAAACCAAGTTTTATATTTTTATCTAAAATGAAACCACTGATTATATATATTGAAAAATTACAAATATATTTGCCGGCATTATCAGAAATTACAGTTTCCCTATCTTCTTTTAGATTTAAATTAAGCGGGTAACTTTTAGGACCTCTTGGATTTATTTTCTTTAAAAAACCATCCTTATTTCTCACAACATTTTTAGTTTTCTTTTCAACGCTGATTTCTCCGCCACTTGGCGCCTGTCCGATTCCTAAAATTATCTCTGGTTTAAATTTCTTAATTGCCCTCAAGAATATTCTTGGTTTAAATTTGACTGGGAAAACAATTTTAACAAGATTATTAGCATCCTGAACCTGATTGATAATTTTTTCACTAATATTTTCCCGAAATTGTTTATAGGGGCCAAAACCATAAAGCAAGATTTTCATAGAAACTAAATTAAAAAATATTTTTAATTTTTTAGGTGTTCCTTTGCTCTTGTGGTTGCTTGTCTTCCTCGGGGGGTTCTGTTAATAAACCCCAAACGGATTAAATACGGTTCATAAACACACTCGATCGTTTCGGCATCTTCTGCGATTGCTGCTGCTAAAGTATTCAAACCAACAGGTTCACAGCTAAACTTATTAATCAAAACATCCAATAACTGACGATCAATTTCATCTAGTCCTTTATCATCAATATTTATTAAGTCTAAAGCCTTTTTCGCTATATCTAGGTTAATTTTACCATCTTCTTTTACTTCCGCATAGTCTCTAACTCTCTTTAGGATACGATTAGCAATTCGAGGTGTTTTGCGTGATCGCCTTGCAATTTCCTTCCGACCAACTGAATCCAGTTTGATACCAAGAATTTCTGCCGAACGTTTGAGGATCTGTTCAATTTCGGTGTCAGTATAAAAATCTAAGCGATAAGTCACGCCAAAACGATCTCTTAAAGGCGCAGAGAGAGAACCCGGTTTTGTTGTTGCTCCAACAATTGTTAACGGAGGAAGTTGCATTCGTAAATTTTTTGCGGATGGGCCCTTGCCAAGCATTACATCCAAAACAGAATCTTCCATTACTGGGTACAATAATTCTTCTGCTTGTTGTTTTAAACGATGAATTTCATCAATAAACAAAACATCTCCTGGATTTAAATTTGTTAAAAGTGAGGCGAGATCTCCTGGTCTTTCAATCACGGGCCCACTGATCACCTTTAAATTTCCACCAATTTCATTTGCAATAATCCCGGCTAAGGTAGTCTTGCCCAATCCTGGCGGACCATATAATAAAACATGCTCCAAAGATTCCTGTCTTTTTTTTGCTGCTGCGATGAAAATTTCCAAAGCTTGCTTAATTTTTCTTTGACCAATATATTCATCCAAAGTCTTTGGTCGCAAAGCCAGATCAAGTACTTGATCTTCTTTGTGAATCTTCGCGTCTAAAATATCGTCTTGTTTTGACATTTATTTACTTAATAATTTAAGTACATATTTTAATTGTTGTTCTACTGTTTTAAATTCTGAAGGAACATCGGTGACAACCTCGTTAATCTGTTCCGAGTCATACCCAAGCCCTTTTAAGGCATTGCGTAGCTCAAGATTAAGACTGCCACTCAAGGAACCTTTAGTATCAATATCTTGTTGATCAATTTTTGATTTAAGCTCAACCAATAAACGCTGAGCTGTTTTTCCTCCAATTCCAGGGACAGATTTTAATAAATCAATATCTTCGTTTAAAATCGCCATTTGTAATTGAGCAACAGAAATTTTTTCTAAGACTTTTAATCCAACTTTTGGACCAATTCCAGAAACTGAGATTAAAAGTTTAAATAAACCCAATTCTTTTTGAGTTTTGAAGCCGTATAAAGTCAAAGCGCTCTCAGTTACCTGCAGATATGTGCTAAGTTCGATCTCGTCACCTTTTTTATATTCTGTAATTAATTTTTCAGAAGCAAAAACTTCAAAACCAACTCCGTTGACTAGAATGGTCAAGGAGTTTTGGTGGATGTTTTTAATTGTGCCGGAGAGATAGGAGAGCATGTTATTTAAAATTATTTTTTAGTTTCTGGGAAAAGCATATCAAGGACATACGGAGAAACATCTTCTCCTTTTCCAAAACTAGGCTTGTAATGAACTCCAAATGAAGGCGTGGCATTTACTTCTATTGTGTATAAATTGTTTTCCTTATAAGACAAAGATGCATCTGAGGTCATAAAATCTACACCAGCTATTCCAAGCTCAAATTTTTTAGCAATATTTTCCGCTAATTTTTTATTATCTGGATGAACCTTATCAGTAACAATTTCTGTTGATCCTCCCTTACTATGATTAGCTGTGTATTTTAATGTAACTTTTTGACTTTTTTTAGGAATAGAGTCAATAGTCATTCCATTATTTTCCAACACTCTACGAGTTTCACCTTCAATTTCAATAGTTAAAAGCGGACCGAGATGACCAGGTTTACGTAATGGATTTTTATTTTCTTCTTTAACTAATTCTGTAATATTTTTAACTCCATCACCAATGATAAAAGCAGGGGTGCGCTCCACGACAGAGACACATTTAGAACCAACAACGAGAAACCGATAATCATTACCGACAACTTGTTGCTCTATAATAACTTTATTTTCATAACTTAATAATTCTTTGGCAAACTTTTTTAATTCTTGAATATTTGAAATACCAGGATAAACATATTTACCACCAGTACCAGTTGGTCTTTTTAAAACAACAGGAAAGCCAATCTTAGAAGCAATCACCATCGCTTCTTTTAAACTTGTAGCGTTTTCACGCTGCGGGACAGGAAACTTAAATCTTTCAAAAATAATATTAGCCAAGTCTTTATGATTCGTCATAACAAGAGCTACGGAACTATTAAAAGACGTTTTAGCTGCTTGCATGAAAACAGTTTTATCTTTATAAGTTAACGCAACAAAGTTTTTATCAGCATTAATAATTTCAACGTCGATCCCCCTTCGCAAGGCTTCTTTATTAACAAGCTGATTGCTTAAATATAATTTTTTATTTTCTTTTTCAAAATTTTTATCCATTGTAATATTATTTAAAGCTAGCTTAAGTCAATTTTTCTTTTCAGATCATTTTCCTTACCAGAAAAAAACAAAAAATCAATTAATGCATCAGCTGGATTATATCCCTTGCCCAAATTAGGACTTACATGCATAGCTAGATCAGGGTTACCATTAATTTCAATTACTCTCCCGGGATTTTTAGAAATATTAGTTGAAATTAAATCTACGCCCACCAAAGGCATTTTTAACTCTTTGGCAATTAACTTAGCAATTTTGATAGCATCATCACACACATCCTTAGTCTTGTCTATTGTAATCCCACCAAAGTGAGCGTTGGCTGCAGTACTGAGTTTAATCTGTTTTTTCTTTGGCAAAACGCTATCAAAATTCAAGTTTTGACTTTCAAGAGAAATTTTAATTGTATCACTCGAAATTTTTAAAAATTTATTTAAATCACCGGTTTTTATTTTTTTTTGGTTAATTAATTCTTTAATTGTAGATACTCCATCCCCTTCTACAGAGGCTGGATTACGCTGCAAACAAAAAATTTTATCATAACCAACCACAAGGATTCGAAAATCATCTCCCTCAACAAACTCTTGAACAATAAAATTATCTTCTTTATTAATGTTTTTATAAAGATTTTTCATAGCATTTTTTAACATTCTTTTATTCGTAATCCCTGCTGTAACTCCTAACCCCCATTGAAGATTTTCAGGCTTAACCACAATTTGCTTATATTTTTTAAGAAAATTCAGGGCATCATCGAAACAATTTATTAAAATTTCCCGCGGTACTGTAATGCCAAATTCCTTAAGAATCGTTGTGCTCAAATGTTTACGGTTAGAAATAAGATAGGAAACTGAGCCAACCTGATTACACACAGATTTATAAAAAAGGAAGGACTTACCATTAAGCTCCAGCTTAAACAAAGGAATTTTAGAAGAAAGCCATTTTATTTTAATTCCTCTTTTTTTTGCAACATCTAAAATAATTTTAGTTAAATCTGAAACCCTGGGCTCTGTTTTCTCTATCATAAAAATTAAAATGAAAAATTAAATAATCTTATTTACCAAGCCCCGATTAAAGTAAATGCTTAATAAATTCTTTTGCAACATTAATTTTAGTAGCAAACTGAAGCCCTTGCCACTGAGGAGTGCTATTTACTTCGAGCACAAAAAATTTATTATCCCTTCTTAACAAATCAATCCCTGCAAAATCATAGGGAATCACTTGAAAAATCCTTTTTGTTAAATCTTTTAAGTCCTTACTTAAAGTGGTTTGGATAGTTCTGCCACCCCGGGAAACATTAGATTTGAATTCGCCCCGAGCATTAATGTTTTTAACAGCTCCAACTATTTTTCCTCCCAGAGTTAGCAACCGAAAACTAAACTTGTGTTTAATATATTCTTGACAAATATAAAAACAATTTTCTAGTTTTATTTCGGATAAATCTTTTTTATTTTTTATGAGATAAATTCCCTTTCCCTGACTTGAATCCGGATTTTTTAAAACAAAAGGATAATTCATATATTCCGGAATTCGCAATGCAACCTTCGTTGCCGATAAAGCTACTGTCTGAGGAATGGGGATTTTATTTTTTAAAAGTAGGAAGGATTGATAGATTTTATTTGGAAAATAACCGGGATTGTATCCCAAGACAGACTCGGAAAAAGGAACCCTTTTATGCTTTAAATAGCTAGCAATAATTTTAGCCTCGTCTGTGTGTTCAGAAAAACCCCTAAAGATAATTCGGTCGAAATCCTCTAATTTTTTGTTTCCAAGTAGAACGACAGGTTCTGCTTTTCTAAAATCAAAGATTATCTCATTAATTCCCAAAACCAGCGTTTCGTGATTTAAAGAATTACAGAAAGAAACGAGGTCTTGAGTGTTTTTAGAATTTAAATTTCCAATTATACCAATTTTCATTTTAATAAATATATTGAGACTCTAAATACTTAATTATTTCAGAAAACTTTTTATTTACCCTTCCCTTGGAATTTAACGCTCTATCCTTAGTTAAAATCCGCATAATTTTAGATCTGGGTTTAATTAATCTATCTCTATCTGGTATCTCAAGTAATAAAATCTGATTATCCTCTCTCAGATCATTAAATCGATAAGCGAAGTGTGAATACTCAACCAAATTGCCCACAATATTATAGATCCCAGGCCTTAAACTTCCTTTCATTTTTACATTCTCTTTTTTTTTGTTATACAAAATTAAATAGGTTCCAATCTGTTTTTTCTCCTTATACTTAAAAAGAATTGAGGGATCTTCAACGTAGTATTCAATGCCAGCCAATTCGAGAATGTGTAACAAAAAAAATGGTGTTTGATTGTAGGCTAGTTGAAGTATGGCTAAAAAATTTGTTGTACCCGTAACACGAGGATTTATTTCTATTAAGTAAATTGCACCCAAAGGATCAACGATAACATCTAAACCAAAGATACCTTTATACTCAAATTCTTTTAATTTTTCACCAACAACCTTGGTAAGACTCTGAATCTTGGAAACAATCTCGGAAGAACGACCGGAGTACCCAAATCTAGCCCCACAATACTTACCCTCACCATGAATTTCTTTATTTAATAATGCTTTATCCGAAACAACCTGTTCATAGCTTTCACCCAACAAAATGCCATATTTAGTAATACAACCATGAATAGAAATACAATTCCCATCAATAAAGCGCGAAATGACCACTTTTTCTCCAGGTAATTTTTTTAATTTTAAAACAGCATATTTAAAACTAGCATAATCATTAATAAAAAACGTGCCGCTACCCGCCGATGCGATTGTATCCTGAATAACAAATTTACCAAATCTTGTCCTCATCTTATCAAAAAACAATTGGGAACATTTAACTTTTGACTTATCAAAAGAAAGGTAGGGTGGAAACTTAACCAACCCCTCAAGCAATTTCCTTGAAAGATGCTTATTTTCAAACTGGCATCTTAACACAAAAGAGTTGGCGATAATTTGAAAATTTAACCTCTTCGCAACTTGTTCAATGATTTCTGTAGATTTATAAACTAAAACAGCGGGCTTCTGAAGCTTATTAACAATTTGCTCAAATTCCTTTGTTTGAAAAATGTTATCTGTATTATCCTTACTAAGATTAAGTTGCGGGTTCGTCTCTTTTAATGGCAACACTCTCACCCCTGCTTTTCTAAACTTCTTAGTCCACCGATAATTATTTAAAGAAACTATTTTATAATTATCAATAAAGTCAGTCGGGCTTAAACGATCAAAAAGGTCTACTCCCACCCCTAAAACGGAAGAATTAGAATCTAGTTTAAATTGAATATCTTTAAGCATTGGAATTTTAACTAATTTAACTAAAATCTACCTCCGCCCTGGCTCTACTAAAAACTTTTTCAAATCCCTTCTCCCTACAATCATACTATATTTCAAATTCTCTCGCTTAACCACAGAAACTTTAGAATTAATTCTAACCCCCGAAAGCTCAAAGCCAATCCTTACCCGCGGACGGATACTAAAACCATGGCTAGAGAAAACAACAACAACATCCGCAAGATCTTTCCGTTGCGCTTTAAACTTCTTGGTTAATTTTTTACCTAACTTAATTTCATCAGACTTATCGACTTTATCTGGTAAGTCGACCTTGTTAAAAAAAGTAATTAAATCCTTAAACCCTAATTTCTTTGCCAAATCCTCATCGATTGAACTAGAATCCGCTCCTGTATCAATTTTCGCTTCCACTTCTATTTCTTTTCCATTCTTCCCAATCAACCGTACCTTCTCAATAATCCCAAGCACTTGTTTCCCAGAAATCTCCTCAATCTCTGTTTCAATTTCACCTCCAAATAAATTCTTAGCAATCTGTACGCCATGTTTAGCGCTTTTTACTTCGAGCCGCTCTACTCGTTCCAGACGGTATCTAAGTGGTGCAAGATTAGCGACTTGAATTGCTAACCCTGCTCTGGCATTTAATTCCAGAATTACTGGACCTCTTTTTTGATCCACAACAACATCTGCACCAAGATAGCCAATTCCGGACATTCTTTGAGATTCAACGGCAATTTGTAAAATCTCGTCCCACTTCGGAATTTGAAAACCGGCGATTTGCATTTTTGTATCTGGGGTTTCATCAATAATCTTACCACGTATTACAGCAGTTGTTGTCACACCAGTCGCGATATCAATCCCAACTCCAACTCCCCCGAGGTGCAGATTTGCCTTTCCTTGAGAAGTGCTGGTTGGTAAACGCATTTCTGCCATTACAGGAACTGAATTATAGCAAAGCACTCGAATATCAGGAACTCCACTTGGGAAATAAGGGCTAAAGGCTTTATGAGCAGTTAATTTTTCTTCAAAGAAAGCAATGTCAGGGGTCCCACTCATAGAATAACGACCATCCAAAATATCATTAAGATGTACCCGCAATTCACCAGTGCTCATTCTAGAACCATTTACCCGAAGAAGATTGCCATTTTTAAAACGTTTTTTAAAAACAATAATCCCCTCTCCACCCAGACCACGGTTTGGTTTTAAAACAAAACTTTTAGGTAACTTGCCCCACTTAAAAGCATCTAGATCTTTAATGTTTTCAATAATCCCATAGGTTTTGGGTACAGGAACACCAACTCCTCTTAAAAGTTCTTTTGTTGCGAGCTTGTCATCTGCTAATCTAATAGCTCGACGTGAATTGTGAGGACGAACATACAACAAGTTCCGAGCGTTCATCCCGAGGATATCTTTAAGCATAACTATCTCCTTCTAGCCTTAAACACTTCTCTAAAGCGGAAGAATTCTCGCAAACGTAAACCTGACCAAAATCCTAGTAAAATATTAATTGGAATCAAGATAAATATCCATTCAGGAGCGTTTAAAATAAATGCTCTTAGAAGCTCCCAACTAACTAAGTAATAACCGACAACTGCTATAATTAAAGTTTCAATTGTGATTAGGATAGCTGTCCCGATGCCTTTTTCAATTTGAGTGCTAACAAACTGTTCAACTAAAATAATCATCACCAAAACAGGGAAAATTGATAAAGAAATGATTTCTGCAGCACCAAAATAAATTCCTACTGCCCAAGAGCCCAAAATTGCCAAACTAACCGCAGTGATTAAAATTGCCATACGAGGCAAATATAACAAACGCAAGCGACGCAAGAGATATCGCCCAACAGTTCCAACAATTAAAATCAATAGAAAAACGGAGATACCATATTTTAAACCAAGGGCCAAAAGCGCCAGGGTGATTAAGGTTGGAACAAAAATTCCAAAAGTTTTCACCCCAACTACTTGACGCGCAAAGGCAATCAAAGTAGCGACAACTGGCAAAATTAAAATTAAAATTAAAACATTAGCTGGAACTCCGTGGCGTTTCATTGCATTAACCGTATAAGAAAGGAAATTATAATATTTAAACTCTGTAACTTTTTGAGCTTCTTCTTCTCCAATCAACCTATAATCTAAATTATTTGTTTCTAAAGTTGAAATTAGTTTTCCTGTATCTTTTAATACCACAATTGTTTCCAAGGAATCTTTTCTAGTTAAGAAAAAAGTATCTGGTTTCAAAATTTCTGCTGTAGATTTAGCAATTTGAGTAATACTACCAAAACTCTTATCACTAGTTGCAACAAATGTTTTGCGAGAAAGATCTAAATCCGTCTCTTGTCCAAAACGCGAAAGCACATTCAACCCCAAACTTCCCTCTGTTAAGGCAATAATTAAATTGCTTTTTTCTAACTCAATTGCCTTTTCTGTCAAAGCCTGAAGTAGAACTTCTTCAGCAGCAAAGTCCGGACCTGTTCCACGCGGGTGAATCACCTCCAGATGAGTCCCATTCTCTTTAGCCTGGTCTTTAAGAAAATTAATTTCAGAATCTTTTATCTCGGGTCCTGCCACTAAAACAATTAGATTATAATAAACATCAACATACAAACTGTCACTTGTTTTGAGATTGGGGGTGGTAACGGTAAGTGTGACTTTGTAATGTCCAGGGTTATCATAAATATGAACAACCTCTTCACCATCCGTATCATCGCCGTCTCCAAAACTCCAATGATATTCCACTTTGGTATTACGCGGGACAACGGACTGACTAGCATCAAAAACTGCTTTTTTCGAAGCCACAACTCCAAAATCTTCACCTGCTACAGCTTCTAAACTTCTACTGCTACTGGTTTTGGCAGCAAATACGGGAGTGAGAAAAAACAACAAGGCAACAACAACAAGGATTGGTTTAATTATTTTTTTAAACATGGGTTTGATTATGAAGTATGAGGGAGGTGGGAGAAAGTGTTTTCACTTCTTCTACCTTTTTTCTATATCTCCACTCTATATATTAAACATATGACAGATCGCAATCGCAAGTCCATCAGCGGCATCATCTGGTTTAGGAATTTCTTTCAGTTTTAAAATTATTTGTACCATTTTTTGAACCTGAGCTTTGTCCGCTCGCCCATAAGCTGTTGTGCTTTGTTTTACCTGAAGAGGAGTATAGTCAAAAACGGGAAGATTATTTTCTGCACCAGCTAGCAGAATTACTCCACGCGCCTGTCCAACCGTAATCGCAGTCTTACTATTTTTAGCAAAAAAAATATCTTCAACTGCAAGACAGTCTGGTTTAAATTTTTTAATAATCTGATTAATTTCCCGATAGATACTTTTAAGTCTCTTGGGCATTTCCGTTTTGCTTTCAGTTTTAATGCAACCGTAATCAATCATTTTCAGATTATCCCTATCTCCCACTACAATCCCGTAACCCACTGCTGCAGTACCTGGGTCAATTCCTAGAATAGTCATAAAAGAATTATAAATTATGCCCCGCCATCCGGCGGGGCACCACGCCTTTATGGCGTGGTGAATTTTTCATCTCCACCCCTTTATCGTTCCCGTTAAGTCTTTATCGATAGCTTTGGTGTAATTTTCCGCTGCCTTATCTTGATCACCTTTTTCTTTTTCCAATAAATTCTTAACATAATAATAAACAGGAAAGTTTTTTTGTGATTCAGAAGATTCCTCTAACTTTTCTGCGGCATTTTCTAATTGGCCCTGCTTAACTAATAGCCAACTCTCAAGCACTAAATTTAATTGATTTTCTGTAGCAGCTTCTTTTAATTGATTAATAACATTTTCAGCTTCTTGGGTATCGTTAAGTTCATTTAAATAACAATTAACTGATTGTAGATATGCTAAGTAGTACTTGTCATTCAACTCAAGTGTTTCTTTATAAGATTCGCAAGCGCTTTCATAATCACCTTTACCCTGATAGCTTAGACCAAGATCATAGTAAAGATCTTCACTTTTATAACCCAATTTTATTGCTTTTTGATAAGCGACAATTGCTTGATCATATTTTTCTTGAGCAAAGTAAATCTTACCAGAAAGAAAATGAGAAAATCCATAAACAGAATCATGTTTGATTGCCAAGCTAATTGCTTTTTCGGCATCGGCATAACGCATTCTTTGGGAATAAGCATAAGCAGTCCCTACCAAAGCATCCCGATAGTCTGGCAAAAATTCCAGAGCTTTTTGGAAAGAAATCAAAGCGATCTCAGGCTCCAAAAGGTCATTAGCTAATTTGCCAGTTAACCCAAAATAATAAACCTGATTATCTTCTGATTCCAATATTGCTAATTGTGGTAAAATTTTATCTATTTTTATTTTAAGGTTTTCTTCAGCAGAGGAAGCAGCTTGCTCGAAATTATCTCGGGCTTTCTTGGTGTCTTTATCAATTAAATTTAGAAAACCTTGGAGATAAAAAGCTTCGGGAGTTTGTTTATCTGTAAGCAGTCTTGTCGCCTCACCATCTTCACCATGGGCGATATGGGCTTTGGCCAAAATAGTAGTCGCGTCATCTTCAGTTAACTTTGAGGAATTAGCAAGAATATCTTGATATTTCCCGAGTTTTAATTGTAGCTTAGATAAAGCCAGGATTGCAGACTGATCAGATTCATTAATTCCCAATGCGGATTTATAATTTTCTTCTGCTTTCTCAAAATCTTTCTTTAATTCGTGAATAGCTCCTTTTTTTAAATAAATTTGCGTTTTAATATCATCGGCTGGGTTCAAAGCTAAAGCTTTTTCATAATTCTCAATAGCATTTGAGTATTCTTTGTTTTCAAGCTCTTGATTCGCCTGGTTATAATAGTTAATTTCCTCTTGATTGAAAAAAGTTCTACCATATACTAAATAGGAAGTAAGCGCGGCTGCTAAAATAGCAGCGATGATAATAAGGATAATGATAATTTTCTTTGACATAATCTAATTGTTCGAGGATTACTGCTGGTAACCTATCTTCATTATAGCGCAAAAATGTTGACAATTAAAGGTGGATCAGGCATGTTGAGGTGCAACAGGAATTCGCTTGTTGTTTAATAGTATATACTGACAAGGAGGTGGGGCAATTGTCACACCCGGATACGAAAACAACCCTAACCTTTGTTAAATTATGGTCTTTCCCAAGATGGCCTCTTAGCGAAACAGCGGTTGTAGCAATCGGAGCAGGTGTAGATAGTAATGGGAAGATGAGCAAACAATCGAAAATAGTTTGCGATGAAGCATTTCGGATTTGCTCTTCACCTCTTTCAGCTATTCTTACCGACGTTATAATCTGCCTGGGGAGACCTGCATCTGGAGCAAGATCCAAAAATGATGCCCAGATGGTTCAAGACTATCTGTTGAGAAAGAAAGGGATTGCCTGGACTACAATCTGGAAGAGCAATCACAAAAACACCCGCAGCAATTTTGCAAATGTGCTGAAGATCGCATTCGACCGCAAAATTAAGGGTTTGGCAGTGATTGTCCGGGAATCACGCGTTAATTTCGTAGAGGAAACTCTCCAGCAGCTTTTCAAAGATTACGAATATTACCGAAATGAGGATGGTGAGTTTGTGAATATCCAGATAGCGATCATCCCTGTTTAGTCTCGCCATGATAAAGAGAGAGACATTAAAAGCCGCCGAGGTAATCGGCGGTTTTAACTTGTCTATTTTATATTTTTATAACCTCTTTAACTTCTCTTCCGCACCTCTCAATTTCTGTTTTTCTTGTTCCACAACTTCCTTTGGAGCATTTTTGACAAAATTCTTATTCGCTAATTTCTTTTTAACTATCTCAATATATTTTTCTAAATTTCCTTTTTCTTTCTTTATAGTCTTGTCATCCATTAACTCATTCAGAATACTAAAACTCACACCTCGCGCAACAGGAATACCTTTTTGTCCTTTCTTTATTCCCCCACAATTAATTTTTTTGACTTTTGCAAGTTTTTTAATAATATATATCTGACTATCAAGGAGTTCTTTTTCATCTCCCGGATCAATTAGAATTTCAATTTGTTTCCCGGGATTAATTTTACTTTCTGCTCGAGCATTTCTAATTTTTATAATCAACTGAATAACAATAAAATCAAAAGAATTTTCAACTTTGTCATCAATAAATTTTTCATCTAACTCAGGCCAATCAGATATAATTAACTTTTTATCTTGGTCGAAATAAGACCAGATTGCCTCAGTCACAAACGGCATGAATGGATGAGCTAATTTGAGAATTCTTTCTAGCACATATCTTAATATTGCATCAGTTTGTTTTTTGTTCTGACTGAATTTACTTATTTCCAAATACCAATCAGCAAAGTTGTCCCAGATGAAATACATTAGCTCCTGTCCAGCTATACTAAGATCATACTTTTTAATTCCATCTGAAACTACTCGAACCACACCTTGCATCCTGTGAAGTATCCACTTATCGGCTAGTTCCAATTCAGAATTTTGAATTTTGAATTTTGAATTAGAATCTGTTTTTTCCAAAACAAAACGTGAAATATTCCATAACTTATTTGCAAAATTTCTGTAACCTTTAATTTTCTCCTCATACATTCGCATATCATTCCCTGGCTTCAATCCCACGACCAGCGCCATTCGCAAAGCATCCGCGCCATATTTATCAATCATCTCAATCGGATCAATACCGTTTCCAAGTGACTTACTCATTTTCCGACCTTTTTTATCCAAAACCATTCCATGTAAGTAAAGGTGTTTAAAAGGAATTTTCTTTGTGAAATATAATCCCATCATGATCATCCGCGCATCCCAAAAGAAAATAATATCCCGACCATTTTCCATTAAATTATTAGGATAAAATGTTTTATAGTCATCGGTATCTTTTGGCCAGCCTAAGGCACTAAACGGCCAGAGTGCTGAAGAGAACCAAGTGTCTAAAACATCTGGGTCTTGCTCAATTTTCTTACCTTTACATTTTGGACATTCTTTAATTTTTTCTTCACTCACGATCGGATTTTCTTTTTTCGGATCGCAATCAGTACAATAGTAAACTGGGATCTGATGCCCCCACCAAAGTTGGCGGGAGATACACCAGTCACGAATATTATTAAGCCAATCAAAATAAACTTTTTCAAATCGTTTTGGTTGAATTTTAATTTCACCATTTTTAACTACATCAATCGCTGGCTTTGCAAGTGATTTCATCTTCACAAACCATTGCTTACTGGTTAACGGTTCAATTACTGTGTTGCAACGTTGACAATGCCCGACCGAATGGAGATAATCTTTTTCTTTTCCTAGAAGATTTTTTTTCTTCAAATCTTCCAAAACTTTTTCTCGAGCTTCTTCAATTTTTAGACCAGAATATTTACCCGCCTCTTTTGTCATCTTTCCATTTTCTCCAATTACATTCACAAAATCCAATTTATGTTTCTTCCCCATTTCATAATCGTTTGGATCATGCGCAGGGGTAACTTTAACTGCTCCAGTTCCAAACTCTTGGTCCACAAGTTCATCTGCGATTACGGGAATTTCCCTGTTTATTAAAGGTAAAATCAAGGTTTTACCAATTAATTTTTTATAGCGTTTATCTTTTGGATTAACTGCTACCGCCGCATCTCCTAGCATTGTTTCTGGTCTAGTCGTTGCCACCACCACAAATTCTGTAGGATCATCTTTAAAAGGATATTTTAATTCCCAAAGTTTTCCCTGAACATCTTTATAATCAACTTCCAAATCAGAAACTGCTGTTCCACATCTTGTGCACCAGTTTACCAAATAATTTCCACGATAAATTAAACCATCCTTATAAAGCTGAACAAAAACTTTGTTGACTGCTTTGTTTAACTCTGGACTCAAGGTAAATTTCTCGCGATCCCAGTCGCAGGAAGTTCCTAAACGTTTTAATTGATCAGTAATTTGGTTGCCATACTTTTCTTTCCATTTCCAAACTTGTTTTACAAACTTTTCGCGACCTAAATCATGACGGGTTTTACCTTTTTTCTTCAATTCTTTTTCAATAACAGCCTGAGTTGCAATTCCAGCATGATCAGTTCCGGGAACATACAAAACTTTTTCGCCATTCATTCTGCGGTAACGCAAAACAATATCTTTGATCGTATTACAAAGCGCCTGGCCGAGGTGTAATTCAGCGGTGATATTTGGCGGAGGGATTACTAATCCAAAAGGTTTGCCTTTAGAATTAATTTCGGGTTTGAAAAAACCACCTTTTTCCCAGGCTTTGTAAATTTCCTCCTCATATTTTTTCGCGTTGTAGGTTTTTTCGAGTTTCATTTGTTCAAATAAGCTATTTTCGGGGTTATTATAGCATAATTCAGTTGTCAATTCTCAATTTTCAATTGTCAATTTTTAATTTTGAATTGTTAATTGTTAATTGATTTCTGCCACCGGATCTACTTTTAAATCCTTCCAATTAACAAATTCATTATTTAACGCTTTAAAATACCCAAGTACCCCAATCATCACCGCATTATCGGTACAAAGTTCAATTTCTGGGCAATAAAATTTAATCGGATCGGGCAATTTGTGAATTGCCTTTACAAATGTTTCGCGTAAACTTTTATTCGCCGCAACTCCGCCACCTAATATAAACGACTTGGGTTTATATTTTTCAATTGCGCGTAATGATTTTTTAACTAAAACATCAACGACTGCTTGTTGAAATGAGGCGGCAATGTCGTTTCGCAACGACGCATTGCAACCCGCTGCGCTGAGCTTGCGAGGCGAGTGCGTCTCTACATTGGTTTTTTTCACCAAATACAAAACAGCTGTTTTCAAACCAGAAAAACTAAAATCAAAATCATCGCGATCCAACATTGGTCTTGGTAAATCAAATTTATTCGGATCGCCTTTCTCTGCCGCTTTGCTAATTGCTGGTCCGCCAGGATAACCTAAATCTAAAAGCTTTGCGACTTTATCAAACGCTTCTCCGGCAGCATCATCCAATGTCGCACCTAATAATTGATAATCACTATGATCTTTGATTAAAACTAATTCCGTATGCCCACCACTAACCACCAAACCAAGCGCGGGGAATTCTGGAGGCTGATCTTGTTCTAACCATGCCGCATAAAGATGCGCTTCGACATGATTAACTGGAATTAATTTTTTATTTAAAGAATAGGCAAGGGCTTTGGCGGTGGATAAGCCCACTAATAGAGAGCCCACCAAACCCGGACCAAAAGTAACCGCAATTGCATCAATGTCTTTGAATGATAAATCAGCATCCGCCATCGCTCTTTTTAATAACGGCATCATTTTTTCTGTGTGCGCCCTGGCTGCAACCTCCGGCACAATCCCGCCAAATTCTTTATGAATATCAATTTGCGAGGCAACAAGGTTGCTTAAGATCACCGTGTCTTTAAGAACGGCAACAGCAGTTTCATCGCAGGATGTTTCGATCGCTAAGATTAACATAAAAAACTTTAAATATTGAATGTTAAATATAATATTTGACATTTCTATATTACCTCAAAACCTCATAATCTGCTAAAATAAGAATGCAATAAAATATTTTATGAAATTAATTGAAATTCAAGAAAATCAAAGTAAACAATGGGATGAGTTTGTGAAAAACTCATCTAGTTCAGCGATGCAACAAGACCGTAGCTGGGGCAAATTTCAGGAATCAAATAATCGAAAAACTTATTATTTAGCTTTAAAAAAGGGTAAAAAAACTCTCTTACAAGCGATTATTGTGAAACACCCACTTCCTTTCGGGAAAGCTTATTTTTATATTCCGCGGGGGCCGATTGTTGCAAAAAACAATACTGTAGGGAACGCTCGCGAGCGTTCCCTACAAATTCGCTCCGTACTTAATGAATTTTTTAATCAACTTGGATTGTTTGCTCGAAAAGAAAATGCAATTTTTGTGCGTTTTGATCCGGCAATTGAAAAATCCAACAAACTTGCCAGTGAATTAACAAAAAATTATTACAATACAAGTGGCTCAATTCATCAACCAGAAAACACCTTAGTTCTTGACCTTACTAAAGATGGGGAAACTCTTCTCAAAGAAATGAAATCAAAAACCCGTTATAACATTCGGTTGGCAAAACGCAAAGGAGTTACAATCAAACAGGTTGAGAATAAAAAAGACTTAGAAGATTTTTTGAAACTAAATCAGGAAACAACGGAAAGAGATAAATTTCAGGGACACGAAGATGATTATTATAAAAAACTGCTTGATTTTTTCAAAAACGATTCGGAAGTTCAGCTAAAACTATTTTTAGCTGAATATAAAAATAAACCAATCGCCGCAATTATCATTTCCTTTTATAATCAAACCGCTACTTACCTACACGGCGCTTCTGGCAACGAACATCGCAATTTAATGGCACCCCACCTTTTGCAGTGGGCCGGGATTAAAATCGCCAAAAAGCTTGGGTTTAAAAAATATGATTTCTTTGGGATTGCCCCAAACGATCAACCAAATCATCCATGGAGTGGGATTACTAGATTTAAAAAAGGCTTTGGAGGCGAGGAAATAAATTATGTTCCAACAAGAGAGTTTGTTTATAATAAATTATGGTACCAGTTAATGAAAATTGGGAAAAAATTTAAATGATAAAAAAATTAATCCCCAAATCAATTTTAAATTTCTACCACAAACTAGTTGCTCTACTAGCAATTTTAGCTTACCGCTTTCCTGCTCGTAAACTAAAAGTGATCGGAATCACTGGCACAAACGGGAAAACTACTACCTTAAATTTAATTGCAAAAATTCTAGAAGAACATGGAGAAAAAGTTGGGATGATTTCCACAGCGGTGATTAAAATCGGGAGCAAAGAACACCTCAATAAAACCAAAATGACATCGCTCGATCCATTTTCGTTAAACAAAGTTTTAAGTAAAATTAAAAAAAGTAAAATCAAATACGCACTCCTTGAGGTTTCCTCACATGCTTTAGAACAAAATCGTTTCTTGGGCGTCCCCTTTGATGTCGCCATTTTTACCAATTTAAGCCCAGAACATCTTGATTATCACAAAGGTATAGAAAATTATCGTGAGGCCAAAGAAAAATTATTTAGAAATATAGAGAAGTCCTACCAAAAATCAAACACACCAAAAACAATTATTTTAAATGGTGATGATGAAAGTTTTGAATTCTTCAATCGTTATCAAGCTGACAAAAAATATACATATGAAATATTAAACAACAATAAGAAAAAGGTTGTTAAATATAAATCAAGCAAAAAAGCAAAAAGCAAAAGCTTGTTCCTGCGAATGCAGGAATCCGCAATGATCAAATTTCCAAAAACAGAAGGCAAGGATTTAATCGTTGCAAGAAATATTCAAACAGAAGCTGGAAAAAGTATTTTTGAAATTGAAACTAAGGAGTTTGAAGGAAAAATCCAAACAGGATTAAGCGGGGTCTTTAATATTTATAATACCTTGGCAGCAATCGCTTGTGGGCTTTCTCAAGAAATCCCCCTAACCACAATTCAAAAAGCACTTAAGAAAATTAAAGGCGTGCCTGGAAGGTTCGAAACAATTGGAAATAAAAAAGGTCTGACAATTATTGTTGATTATGCTCACACCCCAGATGCTTTAAGAAATGTTTATCAAACTGTTAAACCACTAGTGAAAAATCGTTTGATTGTGGTACTTGGAGCTTGCGGAGACAGGGATAAAAGTAAACGACCGAAATTAGGATCTCTCGCTGCTCTCTATGCTGATTTTGTGATTATTGCCGATGAAGATCCATATACAGAAAATCCTGCCAAAATCCGGGCAGAGGTAATTAATGGAGTAGTGAAAGGTGGCAAAAAAGAAAAACAGAATTTTTGGGATATCGCTGATCGCAAAAAAGCAATTCAGTTTGCCATCAAAAAAGCGCGTAGAGGTGATGTGGTGGTGATTACAGGTAAGGGCTGTGAACAATGTATGGTTTTTGGGAAGAAGAAAGTGAAATGGGATGATCGAGAAGTTGTGAAAAGAATTCTGAAATCAGAATTATGAATAAAAGCAAAAATTAAGAATCTTTCAAAATTATTGACTTTGGGGGATTTTTTTGTTATTTTTAAATGCATTAAGAATAAATTCGAAAAAACATAAGGGAGACCTTAATAAATTGTAAAGGGGTGAATAAAATGAAGCAGGTAATTAGTTTTGCCTTGGTGACGATTTTCGTGATCGTCGCCTTCTCAATTGGGACAACAGGCCAAGCCAGAGGAGCTTCTGCTATCAAAGAGTCGGCCTACCGATCCGAACGCATAACTCCTCACCCCCAGTTATATTACTGTGGGGTTGTTGGGAACATCTTGCAAGCTGAGGTTCCCAATATTAGTCAAGGATTCAAGATCAACGCCGATGTTGAAATTACACTTGTCGGCGAGAAGGAGATCGGAAAGAATCTTTGGCACTATCCCCTCTGCTCTATCAGGATAAAACCATTCATATTAACGGCCGTTGGTGAATCCGCCATCTTGATGGGAGCCAGAATAACAGATGAGGGAATGGAAAAACTCCGGAATATAATTCCCAGCGATTACGCTATATATATTAGCTACATCGACTGGGAAGAATAATCTATCCCTTCACCCAAGAGAAAACAAACCCGCGCTGAAAAGCGCGGTTTTTTTATTCTTGACTTTTGATAATTTACATGTTAGAATTTTAAGTCACTAGAATTTCTGCCAACTAGTTCAAATAAATTTAGATGTTTGTTGTTAGACATAACACATACCTAGCAATAAGTGTCTAAGTTGCACTTAAAATACAAAGGTATACACACCGAACGTACCAAAACAACCCAAAGGGGGTAATTTTATGAGGCAAAAAAAATATCCAACCACCCTTCTCTCTTATTTCTTCTGTTTATTTATTATCTTTCTAATACTAACCCTCTTCTCCACATCTCCCTCGATGGCCAAGGATAAGTGGGAAGTCGATAGTATGGATAGGGGGTCTACCGACGGCACCACGGTCACGGTAATATTACTAGGGAAGAGCTCTGAGGAGGCTGTAAGAATCGCTGATGAGATAAATAAATCACCCGAGGAGCAAAAAAGAATTTACTTAAAAGCGAAGGAGAAGGGGGGAAAATGGGAAGAGACTTGTTTAGAGCTGTTGCCACACCCAAGTTCACCGATTACTCGGATCATTAGGGGAATCAAAGAAGAAGAACTTGAGCTGGCGAAAGAGGGTCTTCGCCCTCTTACGATTGATGAAAAAAGAAAAAGGAAGGCGGAGATGTTATACGAAGTTAGCCTCCTAATAGATACGGGGGAGTCGAAAGAGGAAGGTCGCGCAACCATCAATCTTGCGCTGAGCATAAAAAGTGATGGTGTGAGAGATACAGGTCCCTGGAGGGAGGGGGAAGTATTTGTCTACATCAAATAACACGTAACATACCGATACAAAAAACCCGCCCCGAGAGGCGCGGGTTTTCTTTTTGTTAAAATTAAAGCTAAAATTACCATGCACCAGTCGGTGCATGGCGCCGAATTTAATTAATTCTATGCAACAACGAAAAAATTTCATTCCAATCAACGAAAGTTTCACTTGTGAAAATTGCCAAAAAAAAATCCCGAAGGCTTCGGGGACTTTTCGGAATCATTGTCCGTCTTGTTTATACTCCAAACACGTGGACGACACGCTGCCTGGTGACCGAGAAAGTGATTGCGATGGGTTGATGAAACCAATCGGGGTAGAAAAGGATAAGAAACGCGAGTGGATGATTGTGCAGGAGTGTTTAAGGTGTAAAAAAATCAGCCGGAATCGCGTTGCGGCTGATGATAGTAAAGAAAAATTAGTCAAAATCATAAAAATGGTTTAAAGGTCCAACTGCAATAGAAATACTCGCAATCGGACCTTTATAGAAAGTCATCGGGGTGGAAAAAAGAACATTGCCGGGAAAAAAGACTTGCAATTCTTTTTTCATATCTCTTATAAAATACCCCGAAGTAAAAATCGAGTGCCTTAACTGCGTTTTTTATATCATTCACAGCATCAGCACTACATTTTTTGGGGGAGATGAGGCCGTTACCGCTGAAAAAATCCTCCATCAACCGCACACTTTCAACCAGTATATTTGTAAGATCTCCCTCTGTCTCAACAACTCTGACCAGCAAGCAAAGATCTTCTAAGAGTTGTTTCGCATTATCCACATCCACGGAAAGGAATAAAACTCCTCCGTCAGATGCGAGAAGCCATCTCCTTTTCTTCTCTCGAGAAATAAAAGCGGCGATTATCTTACCCATTCTCGAAGAATTGGATTTGGGGGGAATCAAAAAATCCCTGGTGAGTTGGTTCGGGATAATCCCAAAAGTGTAAACTCCCTCATCATAATAAAGAATCCAGATTATCTTAGGATTTTGTCTTTTACCCATCTTGCCTCCCTTCGTTTTGTTGTTTATTTTTCAAGCCCCAGAGACTTAACTGAGAACTCAAAAAACGAGGTACAATCTTTTGTCTGATAAGTGACAAGGTAGTATCGCATAAATTATGCATGAAGTCAATGCCTATCTTACTTCCTTCCGCTTCAATTCTTCTATCTCATCCCCTAAACCATTCGGTTCAGGGCGCCGCCTCAAATCCTTACATCATCAAATTATCATTTTATTTCCTTCCTTTTTAATTCATCTATCTCATCCCGAAGTTCCGCCGCTTTCTCAAACTCCATATTTTTCGCGGCAAGATCCATTTTTTCCTCTAATTCCTTAATCAACCTCTTCATCTCATCTTTCGGAATATTAGATCGTCCTTCAAAATCACGCAATCGCTTTTTACGATTACCATCAACGCTGCCCTTACCCAAATCCTGCTCTTTAATTTCTTTTTCAATCGAACGCGGAGTAATTCCGTGTTTTTTATTATAAACAACTTGAATTGCTCGACGCCTGTCTGTTTCCTCAATCGCCTCCTTCATCGCCACCGATATTTTATCTGCATACATAATCACTCTTCCTTCAATATGTCGTGCCGCACGACCAATAGTTTGAATCAAAGCTTCTTTGGAACGCAAGAATCCAGCACTGTCCGCATCCAAGATTGTAATCAAACTAACCTCCGGCAAATCCAAACCCTCCCTCAATAAATTAATCCCTACAATCACATCGTATTTCCCCAAACGTAAATCACGTAAAATTTCTACCCGCTTCATCGTATCTACATCCGAATGTAAATATTGCACTTTAATACTAGCCTCTGCTAAATAATCCGTTAAATCTTCCGCCAAGCGTTTCGTCAATGTTGTTACCAAAACTCGCTGTTTTTTCTTAACACACTTTTGAATTTCCGCCATCAAATCATCAACTTGATTTTTAGTTGGTTTAATTTGAATCTCTGGATCAATCAAACCAGTCGGCCGAACGATTTGTTCCACGACTTGCTCACTATGTTTTAATTCAAACGGTCTTGGGGTTGCGGAAACAAAAATCGCCTGATTAATTTTTTGGTAAAATTCCTTTGCAGTAAATGGCCTGTTGTCCAAAGCAGAAGGCAAGCGGAAGCCATAATTAATCAAAGATTGTTTGCGCGCTCGATCTCCTTCATGCATTGCTCCAACTTGCGGAAGGGTCATATGAGACTCATCTACGAATAAAAGAAAATCTTTAGGGAAATAATCAATTAAAGTAGTCGGAGGTGTACCAGGGACACGCCTGTCAAAATAACGCGAATAATTTTCGATCCCTGTACAATAACCAGTCTCTCGAATCATCTCCAAATCAAATCTTGTTCTCTGGTTTAATCTTTGCGCTTCTAATAATTTATCTTGCTGTTTAAATTTTTTAATTTGAATTTCTAAATCTTTTTCAATTTCGCTTAAGATAGTTTTAATATTTTCATTTTCCACAACAAAGTGAGTAGCTGGATAAATTGCTGCTTTCCTGAGTTCTTGTTTAATTTCCCCAGTTAAATAATCCACTTCTTGAATTGATTCCGCATCTTCACCAAAAAAACTAACCCTGGTCACCTCTTCACCATAGCTTGGAAAAATTTCTAAAACATCTCCCCGCAATCGATAAGTTCCACGATGAAAATCAATATCATTTCTCTCATATTTAATCGCATTTAAATTTTTCAAAACATCATCCAAAGAATAAGTTTGCCCTTTTTTAATTTTAACCGCAGATTCCAAATAAGTTTTTGGATTTCCTAAACCATAAATACAAGAAACCGAAGCAACGATTAGAACATCCTTGCGGGTTAGTAAGGCGTGAGTAGCAGCGTTGCGCAAACGATCAATCTCTTCATTAATTGAAGCGTCTTTTTCGATATAAGTATCCGACTTAGCAACATACGCTTCGGGTTGATAATAATCATAGTAACTGACAAAATAATGCACAGCATTGTTTGGGAAAAAATCTTTGAACTCAGAATAAAGTTGTGCAGCCAATGTTTTATTATGAGCAATAACCAAAGTTGGTTTTTGGATCTCTTCAACAACATTCGCCATTGTAAAAGTTTTACCACTTCCCGTTACCCCCAAAACAGTTTGATAATGGTAGTCACCTTTCAATCCTTTAATCAACCCCGCAATCGCTTGCGGTTGATCTCCGGTTGGTTTATATTTTGATTCAAGTTTAAACTTCATCTGAATCTTTTAGTAAAAAAGACCTGACTTCATTATAGCATTGAAATAATATTGATTAAATCACCGTAAAACTTAATATTTGCTTATTCGCTTTTATTCATTAATGGACAACGAGTAAATATTTTGCATTTTGCCTTTTCTCTTGACTCCTGTTTTTAAATAAATTATAATGAATTTGAACAAATAATTAACTCAAACATCAATGGATTTAAATCATATCTTTGGTTCAAAAACTAGAGCCAAACTATTAAACTTATTTCTTAAAAATGCTGGGCGCTCGTTTTATGTACGAGAATTAACCAGAAAAATCAACGAGGAAATTAATTCCGTCAGGAGAGAGCTTGAAAACCTTGAAGGACTTGGCCTAATCACCCCTTCCAAAAAGAAAAATCGGAAATATTATATAGTAGATAAAACTTTTTATCTCTTCCCACAACTAAGAGACTTGATCTTAAAGATTGAAACTCCTCCTGAAAATAAAATCACAAACCACATCAAACAACTCGGGAAATTACAGTTTGTAGCACTCACGGGACGATTTATTGAAAATTCCAATAGTCCTATTGATGTTTTATTGGTAGGTAAAATTGATGAGAAAAAACAATTGAAGGGACTGTTAAAAAGGTTTGAAGGAGAATTAGGACAAGAAGTAAATTATGCTTTAATGGACGCTGCTGAATTTGAAACACGGCAATCAGTCCGAGACAAATTCTTGCAATCTTGCTTCACAGATGACGCTATTGTGATTTATGACACGTTAAAAAGCAAAAAGGTTGCAAAAAAAATAATTAAAAATATACCCAAAGCTCACCCTAAACGCATAACAAAATCAACAAAAAACAGCGAAGAAATCACTGCTAAACCACCGACTAAACAAAAAAACAAGGACGCTAATGTCTATATTGAAAAACAAATCTAGAAAAACTGTACGTTAGCTAAACATTTATCAATGTAAAGAGCGCAAATCTGCGTTCCTTACAAATAAAAAAACAGGTTTTAGCCTGTTTTTTGGTATTAAATTAAATAATCTTGAAATCATCAAAACCCTTCACTATCGGTAAAGCGATGATCTCCACTAAGTCCACCCGCGCCATCGTAGGGCCCTTTTTAACCCAATCTATGAGCTTCTTAAGGCTGCTATGATCACCGGTTGCAATAACTTCAACCGAACCATCAAAGGCATTCTTAACATAGCCCTTTACCCCTAATATTTGGGCTTTTTCTTGTGTATGTTTCCTGAAAAACACCCCCTGAACTTTACCTTTTACTACAATTTTAATGGTTTTTAACATATATTTTATGAAAATAGCAACCTGCTGCTGCATGGCAGAGGTTCCACGTGGAACCTCTGCCATGCAAGAACAGGCCATTCATCCTTATTTATTATTAATAACCTCAAGGTTCCACATGGAACAATTGGCTGTTTTCGTTTATTTAACAACAAAAAGGTAAAAAAATTTTATAAGTTTGGAATTTTCAGTTATCTTAACTTAGAAATCCTGTGTTTCTTGCCTTTATCCACTAAACCAGCATATTTCCAGGAAAGCTTAAAAATCGACTCCATACTCCTCGTGATTTCCCCACTCTCAATAATCACCACGACGAGGTTCTTTTTATTATAAGAGATAAAACTGACCTTATTACCATAGATATTAACCTCCATTTCAAAGGGAAAATCTTCCTTTGGGATTAACCTAGTTTCACGCAAAGAGCTCTGATCTCTTCGTTGATTATTTTTACCCCAAAAATCATCTCTTGCTATAATCCTGATTGGGATTTTTGATTTAACTCGATCACGCACATACTCATCTGCAAGTGGTCCCAAAATCTCATAAGCTTTTCTCACATCCGAGAAGGTTTTAATTTCTTTTCCTTCCCTGAGTGTATCATCATAAAAAATCTTTACCCCCTCTTCACCCTCATAAAATCTCACCCGTGGTTTTGCCGTTCCTTTTTTAAAACTCAAAGCTTCTAGCTCTGGAAGAGTGTCTTTCAAAATCGCATTTCGTTTTTGAATAATTTTTTCTAACTCTTTCGGATCAGCGGCAACTAATTTATTTTTCTTTCCCTTCACAATTCTATGAATCAATCCTTGGGAAATTAAATTTTCCACAATGGGGTAGAGAGAGGCGCGCTTCAATTTTGCGCGTTTGGCAACTTCCTGAATCGTTGTCTCATCCGACTCCAAAGCAGCCAAATATATCTGTGCTTCTTTCCGATTAAGGCCTAAATTTTCTAATTTTGTTGCCAACTTCATAAGTGTTGATTAGTTCAACGGTTTTGCTAAATTCAGCTTAACATACGATATTTAATCTTGCAAGTTTTTAATCACAAAATGATTAATATTGGCTTATGGATAAAGTTGTATAAAAATAGGTGAATTTTGGTGTTCAAAATAATGGGGGATTGTGAGATGTCTGTTTTACGTTTTTATTTTTAACAAAACATTGTAAAATAGTAAGATTAATCGGCAGAAAAGCAAAAAATCTTTAGCTTTTAAGAGGATAGACGAAATAAAATTCCCGGCCAAAAGCTTTATTATTTCTGTTATTAATTGTTGATTTATTGATATTTTTTCTATTTTATTTTTCGATTTTTATCCCCCTGAAACCAAGTTGCATTTTCATTTTTATGAGATTTAGTTTTAAGGGGTTTTCTTAATATCTGGGTCAAGAATGGCATCAATAATTATTCATAAATAATTAACATTCAAAAAACCACCCCTTAACGGAATGGTCTTCACCCCATCATCAAACGGTGGGGTTTTTATATTCAAAGCATTCCAATTCTTAATTCAGAATTTTGCATTCTTCATTAACTCTGTATATTCCCACGCCAAATCAAAAATTGACTCCATACTCCGCGTAATATCCGGATGCTCAATAATCACCCCTGCTGGATTTTCCTTACTAAAGGTCATAAAAGCGACTTTTTTTCCATAGATATTAATCTCAATATCGAAAGGGAACTTATCCTCCGGCAAAAAGCGGATTTCTCGCAAAGCCTTTTGGTCTCTAACCTTGAAATCATCAGATATCCGGTTCTGATAAGAGATAACTTTGGCAAAAATGCCTAGCTTTACCCGTTCCGTGATGTAACTGTAGGCAAACCCGCCCAAAGTCTTATAAGCCCGATTATAATCAGAAAAGGCCTTAATTTCTTTTCCTTCCAAAAGAGTATCATTAAAAACTGTCTTAATCCCTTCAATTCCTTCATAAAACCGTACTCGTGGCTTGAATTTTGCTTGTCCAAACAGCATGTTTAGTTGAGGGAGAGTTTCTTCAAAAATCTTAGTTCTTTTCAAGACCATTTTCCTTAAAGTAGCCGGGTTAACAGCAACAAATTTTCGCTTATTCCCTCTGTTAACAACCTCTATAACCCCACGCTTAACCAAGTCGTCTACTAAGTTATAAATAGAAGTCCGCTTTACTCCAGATTTCTTAGCAATTTCTTGAATCGTAGATTCACCTAATTCCAAAGAAGCCAAATAAATCCTTGCTTCTTTTTTATTTAACCCTGTCTGTTCAAGTTTTTTAGCAATATTCATTGTGTTGACTATTTAGACAAATGATCTATTTTTAGTTTATTATAAAGGGATTAGTTTGTCAAATTATTTTGGTTTTTATGAATAAATATGCTGTTAAATACATATAATAATAAGTATGTCTGTATTGTTGACACTATTCGAGTTTTGAGATAAAATGCTATGGATTATATAGAATATCACTTTTAATTTATTCAACATGATGCCGAAAACACAAATTCACCCCCTAGAAGGAATGGATATCCCAATATCAGACATGCAAAAATCATGGGATAAAGATTATCCTCTCCAACTAGGCTTAACTGGACCAAGAAATTCATGCAATTTAAATTGTATGATTTGTTACACCAAAAATTACGATCAAGAATTTGCGAAAGAAAAATACCCCCTCGACCAAAACAAACTTAAGCAGCTGCTTAGAGAAGCTCGGACAATGGGAGTCAAAATTCTTAATATTCCAGGATATGGAGAACCATTCACTTTCCCATGGATTTTGCCAATATTAAGAGAAGCAAGAAAATTAGGGATTAAGCCTGTGATATTTACAAATGGCACTTTGATCACAAGAAAGCTCGCGAAAGAACTAAAAGATTTAGAAGTGAGCCTGATGATTAAAGTATTTCTGCGTGGCAATGACAAGCTGCAAAATAGATTAACCAGTAAAGATTGGTTTTCTCAAAAACTATGGGAAGCTTTCAAAATTCTGACAGACTTAGGATTTAACACTCCCAACAAAAATGGAAAAGTCTTGTTGGCCACTCATACCCCGATTTCTAAGGCAACAAATCCCTATCTTCTCAAAACAATTAGCTGGACATTAAAAAATCAAATTTTCCCCTTCATCGAACCGACATTCCCTAAGGGTGGAGCAATTGAACATCAGAATATTTTTGGGACACCCAAAGAAATAGTTGATATTTATACACCTGAGGCAATTCGAGAAATTCAAGCAAAATTTCCAGGATTAAGTCAAAATGTTTTTGGCTTGGGTGAATACTGCCACTACGAAGTTACCTCAATCAATATTGAGCAGCACACCGGCAAGGCTGTAAGATGCTTCACAAGAAGGAGTGAAAATCTAGGTAACTACGGCCGAGGCGATAGCCTTAAAACTATTTGGAGTAAGGCCAAAGGGTACAGAAGAAAAGTAATCACCAAAATAGATCCACGTTCCCCAAATTATCAACCGCCAGAATGCAAAAATTGCGCAGATTGCCCGGGGAGAAGAGCAGCTTTGGAAAAATTAAAAATTAAGCAAAAAAAATGAAATCAGCATTTAAAATCTTACCACCAATCAAGAAAACTCTTCCCAAAGTTACTCCAATTCTAAAAGGCTACGATATTTCAGAAAAAGAAATTAAAGAAGCCTGGAAGGAAGACAAACCAATAGCCCTCTCATTATTTCTTGGAGCAAAATGCAACTTAAGATGCCTTTATTGTTTTACTAATGGCGGAAAACCAACAAAAAACAATCTTACCGAAAAAGAATATAAAAAAGTTATTGATGAGGCATTTAAGTTGGGCATCAAAAATGTAATGCTTGCTGGAAGGGGAGAGCCCTTGCTTGATCCTTTAATTTGGGAACTGATTAAATATATCAAAAATAAAAATGGACAAAATATTGTTCTCACTAACGCCACCGTTGTTACTCCAAAGATCGCCAAGAAATTATACGACCTCGACTGCTCCGTAATGACAAAAATTAATTCTTTTGATCCTAAAATTCAAGATAAATTAACCGCTACTCCTGGATCTGCACATAAAATGTACCGGGGATTAAGATATTTAATAGACGCTGGGTTAAATAAAGCCAATCCGACCAGACTTGCAAATGATAATTTGATTTGTAAATTAACCCACAAAGAAATGCCGTTTATGATTAAATATTTTACCAGTCACAACATTCAACCAATCTTTGAAACAATTCTTTGGAAGGGCAGAGCGATTGAAAATATAAAAGCACTAGAGATTAGTGAGAAAGAATTAAAATCGTTAGAAAAAGAGTTGCAAGAGCTTGGAGAAAAATATTCAAAGGGGACTTATTTCAAGGGCGAGGAATGCATTGTTGATACTATTACGATTATTTTAAATGAAAGGGGAGATATGCTTCCTTGTTGGGCAAGAGAAAATTTGCCAATTGGGAATATCAGAAAATCTTCTTTGTACAATTTGTGGTACAAACCCGAACTTGTTCAAGCCCGCAAAAAACATCGAGAGATAATTCAATCAATCAAAAAAGGCACCATATCTCCCAGAGAATGCCCAGGAAGATCACATGCCAGAAAATTATTAGAAAAATGAACAAAGATAATCCAAAATCTATTCTAGAATACTGGCAAAAATATCTTAAAACAGCTAGCCCCTTAATCAAGGATTGGCTTAAAAAAGAGAACCTTTATCTACAGAAAAATATCAAGAAAGATTCTGTAGTTTTAGACGTGGGCTGTGGACTCGGAAGAAATATGACCGCGATTAAAGATATTGCAGAAAAAGTTTTTGGAATTGATAACAACGAAGAATTTATTAACAAAGCCCAGGAAAAGATTCTTGGATTTAGTAATCTTAAAATTTCTTTCGGCGATGCGAGAGAAATGAGTTTTCAAGAAAATACTTTTGATTATACAATTTGCATGGGCAATACTTTTGGAGATTTTAAAAAAGATAAATTGGAAATATTAAATGAAATGAAAAGAGTGACTAAAAAGGATGGCAAGATAATCATCAGTGTCTACTCTGAAAAAGCTTTGAAAGCAAGATTAGAGGGATATAAACAAATTGGAATTGAAATTAATAAAATCAAGGATGGTACAGTTTATACGAAGGGAGGATTAGTGTTAGAACAGTTTTCAAAAAAAGACTTAATTAATTTATGCAAAGAGGTAAACCAAAATAATATAACAATAAAATCCTTGAATAAAATTTCTTATATGTGCATTATTAATGTAAAAAAATAATTTGGGTAAATATTCTCAACCTAAAAACCCCGAACCATACGGTTCGGGGCACCGCCACGCACCGGATGGTGCAGGGCACTGCTTCTATTCACAAGGCGGTTTTTATATCTAAAAATTAAATTTTAACTCCTAACTTTTGATTTTCGAATTAATCCCGCATATTCCCACGCAAAATCAAAAATCGAATTCATCGTCTTCGCAATCTCCGGACTCTCCATAATCACCCCCATTAACCTCTGCTTACTATAAGAAATAAAACTAACCTTATTCCCATAAATATTAATTTCAATATCAAAAGGAAATTTCTTTTTAGGAATCAAGCGAGTTACCCGCCTAGAAACTCTATCTTTCTTTTTAAGCACCCTCCCACTTGCATCATCCGGGGCGATCACCTGAATCTTAATCTTAGCTGCGGCTCTCTTCGCAATATATTCATCACCATAATCACCCAGAATCGCGTATCCCTTCGTCACTCCCGTAAAAGCCTTCATTGATTTTTTATCAATTAAATTATCATTGTAAACGGCCTTGATTCCTTCAAGCCCTTCATAAAACCTCACCCGGGGTTTTTCTTTCGTTGTTCCAGAAAGCATCTTAAGATCCGGAAGAATATTTTCCAACGCTTTTTTTCTTTGAGTGATTATTTCTTTAAGCGTACCAGGTTCTGCCGCCACAAATCTTTTTTTATTTTTTTTAATCACTACATGAACAACCTCGCGCTTAACCAGATCATCAATCAAATTATAAATAGAAGTGCGCTTCACGCCAGATTTTTTGGCAATTTCTTGAATACTTGCTTCACCTAATTCTAAATTAGCCAGATAAATTTTGGCTTCTTTTTGATTCAGACCGATTTGTTGAAGCTGGGGGAGTAAACTCATTTTGACGATTATTTAGACAACATTGTACGATTTAATCTTAACATAGCTTTTAGAAAAATGCAAGGGTTTTAGGTAGATCAATCCTTATAATATGGCATAAACATAGGATATACGGCAATTTATCCAAAATGATTTCGTAAATTTGGCTTTTGAAAGGGAAATTTTGTAGAGCTACTTATTTTGTTTTGTCTATATACTTGACAATATGTTTATTTTGTGTTAAGGTGGTATGTTAAGGAATAAAAGAGAAGGAAAGATAAAGAAAGATCGTTGAAAACATATAACCTTTCGTTCACCGAGGAGAGTGATGAAATGACCGTGCAACAGAGCATCAAGCAACGCAGAAGGGAAGTATACTGGATATGCCTGGGAAAGGCTTTACGGGGTTTTTATCCTTCTTTGTTCATAATAGAGCCCCTGGCATTCATGATCACAGGAGTAATCATGGTGCTTCTCGTACACGCCGGTGATATTTACCTCAACTGGATAACCATCTGGATAACCATCGCAATCGCCGCCAATGCTGGGATCCTATTCTACGCTTTGCTCATCTGGTTCTTATTCAATACGATATACTGGCGTATGGATCTTAAACCAGCATTTTATAAAGAGGTGGTCCCCGAAGAATTTCCTAACAGCACAGAAGAAGACAGGCAACACGATCGAGATTACTCTCCTTTCTCCTGGCCCGTCATAGCACTATTTGCCCTATTAGCAGTTGCCCGCACACTACCCGAAATACTCAGGGCTATACATAATGTGGGGCAAAGTGCAGGATAAACACGGAGATCCTTCAAACAACCAACCGCGCCTTGGTTAAGACAATCAAGGTGCGGTCGAACTTCTAAAAATCCATAACATTTCATTCACCAAGGAGGGTGAGATGAGTAGCAAAAAAAGGAGAGAGAGGAGGGGTTTTCTCTGGACAATTGCTATCCTGGGAACACTTTGGGTATTTTTAAATCTCCTAGAGTTACTGTGTAAAATATATCTGCATACAAGATAAAAACGTTAACCTCAACCTCTCGCAGAAAGCGAGGGCTCCTGAAGGTTTCTTTGGGAGAGATGTTAGGAGGAAAGATGAGTGATAAAAAAGAAAAGGCAAAAGGAAACTTGCGGGTGATCTGGTTTTTTTGCCAGGTCTTTCTCTGCTTCTTCGTTCCCCAATTTATCCTTACCTACCTAATACCATGGGAAGGACTTCCCCTGTTATTAATCCTGATACCACTATCAGGAGCTGTACCAGCAACAGCGGTTGCCGCTCTCCACATATTCACATACGGAGATGAGTTACTCAAAATCCGTAGTGGAGAATGGGGGTTCTGGAGGATGTGGTTCAACGGCGGTAGGGATATAATAAACATAATAAAGGAAACAAAAACCTCTACCACGTAATCCTCTTTAAAGCCCCAACAAACCCCGCACTAAAACGCGGGGTTTTCTTCAACTCAAAAACCCCGAACCATACGGTTCGGGGCGCCGCCACACACTGGACGATGCATGGCATTGCTCTTACATACAAAGTGCGAGACAATATATCATCTCACCACAATTTTTTCTCAACCCAAAAACCACCCCTTAGCAGAGTGGCTCTTGTATTTAGATCAACTTTAACTTAAAATATTTCTTCCTAATTCAGAATTCACCACGCCATACGGCGTGGTGCCCTCGCCTTTATGGCGGGGCAGAATTCTTTTAAACAGTTTTAACTTTTAATTTCTTCGTCTTCGCCTTTGCTTCCTTCGGAATCGTTACAGTCAAAATCCCATTCTTAAACGTCGCTACTGCATTCTCCGTATCCGTTGCAACCGGTAAGACTACTGAACGAGAGAATGTTCCCCAATAACATTCTTGATAATAATAATTCTCCTTATCAACCACTGTTGAGCTTTTTCTTTCGCCTTTGATTGTGACAACATCATCAGCCATCGAAACATCAATCTCATCTGGCTGAACCCCTGCGATTGGGGCCTTAATCACAATTTCTGCGGGGGTCTGGTAAACATCAATCGCTAATTGACCCTCATAATCAGTAAACCACTCGTCCTTATCACCATCACCTCCCTGATCAGTAACCGAAACTGTGTTTTTGTCACCAAATAGCTTGTTTTTCTTTTTGTCTTCCTTTTTGTTGTCTTCAACCATGCTTTTGGGAGTTTTGTTAATTGCCATCATTGTATTTTTGCCCTCCTTATAATAAATATAATAATAGACTGACCGCTCCCCCAGCGCAGTTTTATTGTACAATAATGTTCTGCAAAATGCAAACTATATCCATCAACAAGTCAAATTAGGTAAAAAGAGTAAAAATAATGTTCAATAATGCAAAATTGTTTTTTATTTAATCAAGTCTAGTGCCTGATTCAGCAATTTATCTGCTTCTTTATTTTTTTCTCTGGGAATATGGACAAATTCTATTTTTTTGAACTTAATCGCATTATCTTGAGCGGAGGCGAATAATTTTCTTAACCCTTGGTTTTTTACTTTATAATTGCCTTGCATTTGTTTTACAATTAACTCACTATCTAAAAAACATCTTAACTCTGTGGGGTTGAATTTTAAAACAGCTTTTAACCCCTCAATCAATCCGTGATATTCTGCTTGATTGTTTGTCAGCTTGCCTAAATATTTTCCGGTTTTTTTTAAGACAACACCGGTTTGATTTTTAATCACAAATCCAAAAGCCGCCGGTCCCGGATTTCCGCGCGAACCTCCGTCTGTGTATAAAGAAAGTTTCGGCATGATTGTAAATAAAGAAGTGTTACATTTTTATTTTAACATAAGAATGGTTTTATGTTTTATTTATATAAAAGAAAACAGGCCCCATACGGGGCCTGAAAAAATTCGTGAACAACGCAGGTGTTATTCCAAAGCATCACGTTCAATCGCCGCATTGTTAAATTGGGCAACGATTTCGCGTATCTCTGTGAAGCTCACTCCACAATCACGAAAACGCTGGGCAACGACGCGTTGTGGTGGATACTCAAGCTTGCCAGTAATAAGTTCGAAATCATCCCAACTGCCGGCTTCCGTGTCAACGAAGAGCTCGATTGCTCCACTCAGTAGAGAGCTCTTGGGCGGCGCAGCTAACTTAATTTTCCCATCGTCTACCTTAAACTCGACTAAGTAAACATAGTCGAGTTCATCGGATCGTTGCTCCCTGGAGAGCAAAACCAAAAAAGCAGCGGAGAAGGACTCTGGATAATACGAGATGATCTCTATCGCTCTGGTAATTCCCTTGATATCCTCCCTTCTTCTTACCCCCAGTTTTCTTAAAGCATCCTGGGGAGTAATCTGAACTTCTCGGCGCATTTTATAACCTCCTTTTATTTGTGATGAGATGATAAGAACGATACTTAATCTAGGTTACAAATCAATATACTAAAAACCAACCTGGTTGTCAATGATTTTGGGCAATGCTAAGATAAACTTGTCCTCGCGCAGGTGAGGACCTATAAAACAACTTATTTAAAATCTAATCCAAAATAATGCCAGAACCAAACTCTGTCCCCGCAAAAGCGGGGGACTCTAACCCCCAAAAACCAACAGAGGAAGCTCCAAAGAAAAACAACACCACCACTCTAATAGTCGTACTTGTAATAATTGGTGTTCTGGTTTTAATAAGCATCGGCGGATGCATTGCCTTCCGTGCTTGCGCCAACACCGTCACCAAAGGAATTGAAGAGGGGATTGAAGAAGCCAGCGGAGTAGACATTAATACCGAAGACGGAGAAGTTTCTATCAAAACAAAAGATGGTGACTATGAAGCTAAGACCGGAGAATTGCCAAAAGATTTTCCCACTACCTTGCCAATCTACGACGAAACAACCATCATCTCAAGCAGCTCATATAGTGGCAGTCAGGGAACATCTTTTACTGTAGCGATGACCACTTCGGATGATTATGATGTAATCGTTAATTTTTTTAAGAACGAACTTAGAAACGGAGAATGGACATCAGCCAATACAACCGAATCAAGCAGTGGAGGAAGCGAAACAACAACTTTTACCTTCATAGAAACTGAAACACCGGGTTTGGGTTGGATCACCGTAACAAGTGATGAAAAAGAAACAACCATTGCGTACGCTATTACCGTAACAGAATAAATTTACTTTTCTCAGAAAACAAACAGGCCAGTAAGGTCTGTTTGTTTTTATTTTATTGTGAATAAGTGAAAATTAAATAAAAGGATAGAGAACGGTAAAAATCAATAACTTTTCAACAACCAATGAACAGTTATCCCCTTGCTGCTAACAAGGCATTTTGTTACGATTCAATTGTTAGAGAAAGTCTACCGTTATTATTTATAAACCAAGAGCACAAAGAAGGACCAACAAGGCTTTTTTTTATTTTATACTATATCAAAGAGAAGAAACCAAGCATGCCAAAAAAAACAGAAAAATTATGGCAAGCAGTTTTAGGGGAACTAGAAATTAGCCTTAGTAAGGCTAATTTTACAACCTGGTTTAAAGACACTTTTATTCTCACAGATGAAGACGAGAAAATCACTATTGGAGTGCCCAATGCCTTTACTCGCGAATGGTTAAAAAACAAATATCATCCTCAAATAATCGAAGCTTTAAAAAATATCACCAAAAAAAATGTTCGGGAAATTGTTTATGAAATTTCAAACGTAAAAGATTTTCAGAAAGATCTAAAGAAAGATGGTGAACAAGACACTTCAAAAATAAAAAAACAAGCTTCGCAACCTCAAAAAACAAATGAAAGAACAGTAATTAACAAAACTTCCTCTATATCTGATGATTTTCACCTAAACCCAAGATATAACTTTGATAATTTTGTAGTTGGAGGAAATAACCGCCTTGTTCACGCAGCTTGTTCAGCAGTGAGTAAAACTCCGGGGGAAATTTACAACCCCCTTTTTGTTTACGGGGGAGTGGGGCTGGGTAAAACCCACTTACTTCAAGCAATTGGGAACAAAGTCAAAGAAGAAACCCCAGAAAAGATTGTTATTTATATCTCTTCTGAAAAGTTTATGAATGAAATGATCGACGCGATTAGACATAAAAGTATGGATAAATTTAAAAACAAATACCGCAAAGTAGATGTTCTAATAATTGATGATATCCAATTCCTGGCAGGAAAAGAAAGTACCCAGGAAGAATTTTTCCACACCTTTAACACTCTTTACCAGGCAAACAAGCAAATAATTGTAAGTAGTGACCGCCCACCCAAGGCGATCCCTACCCTTGAAAGCAGATTAAGATCTCGCTTTGAAGGAGGAATGATCGCTGATATTCAGCCTCCAGATTTTGAAATGCGCGTTGCTATTCTAAAAGAAAAATGCAAAGAAAAAGGTTTTGAAGTACCAAAAGAAGTAATTGAATATATTGCGAAAAGCATTCAACAAAATATTCGTGAGCTAGAGGGAGCCTTAACCCGTGTGATGGCTTATTCCGAACTTAATGGATCAAAACCAACAATTGAATCAACCGCAAATATTTTAGGAAATATATTGACCAACCCCAAGCGAAGACACATTAACGCAAAACAAATTATTGATACAACCTCTTCTTTTTATAACCTTACCACTAAAGACATGAAAGGAAGATCTAGAAGACAAGAAATTGCTCACCCCAGACAAATTGCTATGTATCTTATGCGAGAAGAAATTCGTTTGTCCTACCCACGTATCGGAGAGGAACTTGGGGGGAGAGACCACACCACAGTGATTCATGCTTATCGAAAAGTAAATGATGAGATTACAGAGAATGAAAATTTGAATCATGAAATAAATTTAATTAAAGAACGACTTTACATGCCCTAAATTATGTTTTATGTACTATGTTATATAATTACTTTTTAATTGCTGCACATCAAAAAATATAACATAACACATAAAAATCTGTGGATAATCAGTAGACCAGTGGTGGAGAAATAGTCTAAATTAAAAAGTAATGAGTGGATAAATCAGAAGTTATTCACCTCTTGCAAAATAATTATCCCAATTTTTCTTTTAGTATCCCAAGCTAATTAACATAAAAAACACACTATTCACACTTTTTATTCACCTTGATTTCACTTAGTTGATACCATATTTACGACTTATCCACTAAAAAACAACCCTCTATTATTATTACTTCTAGATTTTAATATAAAATATATGAGTTATAATAATAGTGAGATGAAAAATAATTATTTATAAATTAATTTACAATAATGAAACTCTCATGTTTGCAAGAAAATTTAAATAAGGGATTGAATGCTGTTGGTAAAATTGTGGGGATTCAAACAGATCTCCCTGTTTTATCAAATATTTTAATAAAAACTGATGAGGGTAGATTAAAATTATCGGCGACCAATCTTGAAATTGGGATTAATTTCTGGGTTGGGGCTAAAATAGAAAAAGAAGGAGCGATCACTATCCCTGCAAAAATTTTGGTTGATTATGTAAACTCATTGCCGAATAAAAAAGTAAGTCTTTTAAGTGAAAAAGATATTTTAAAATTAAGTTGCGAAGGAAACAAGGCAAGTATTAATGGAATTTCTGCAGAAGAATTTCCTTTAATCCCAGATGTTAAACCACGGGCATCTTTTAAACTTAAACCCGAAGTTTTAAAGGAAATTATTTCTGAAGTTGTTGTCGCTTCTGCGGTTGATGAATCCCGCCCTGTTTTAACCGGAATTTATTGTTGTATTGATGGAGACCAATTAAAACTTGCAGCTACTGATAGTTACCGTCTTGCTGAACGCACAGTTACATTACCTAAAAAATCAAAAGAAAAAATAACCATTATTATTCCTTCGGTCACGCTAAAAGAATTATCAAGAATTATTTTTAGCGATCCAGAAATTAAAGAAATAAATTGTAAAATTGGCGATGATCAAATAATGTTTGACCTTCAGGATGGAACGCTTACTTCTCGTTTGATTGATGGTAAATTTCCGGCCTATCAACAAATAATTCCAGCAAAAAATAAAACCAAGGCAGTGGTTAATATCAAGGAATTTGTGAATGTGATTAAAACTGGTACTGTTTTTAGCAAAGATTCATCTAATAATGTTAATTTAAGTGTTAAAAAAACTGGAGAAATTGAGGTTAAAGCAACGGCTGCTCAAGTAGGTGAAAATATTTCTATGTTAAAAGCAAAAGTTACTGGAGAGGGTGGAGAAATCGCATTCAATTCGAAGTATTTACTTGATGGTTTGGCAAATATCCCAGGAGAAGAAGTTGTGCTTGAGATCAATGATAAATTGAATCCTGGGGTGTTAAGACCGACTGATGATAGTAAGAAATATTTGTATATTATCATGCCGCTTAGGGGTTAATGGTTAATGTGGAATGGAGAATGAGGAATAAGAGGTATTTATCGGCAGGCAGTATGGGGGATGTAGGATTTTAAAAATAAAATAAAGTAACCGTCTTGGTTGAGATTAAGTCGGTTGCAATAATTTTGACATGTCGAACTATTAAAATTTATTTCTGATTAATATGTATATAACCAGCTTAAAATTAAAGAACTTTCGCAATTATAGGGAGGGTTTTTTTAAATTTAAGCCTGGGATTAATTTTATTCTTGGCCCAAACACCAAAGGCAAGACTAATCTTCTGGAAGCAATTTATTTCTTTGTTTTTTTCCATTCCTTTCGGGTTAAAGAGTTTAAAAGTTTGATTAAAGAGAAACAAACTAATTCTATTTTTGAATTGGGATTTAAAAATAGAAATAATAATGGAGAGGATGAGAAAAAAACCTTTCAGTCGATTTTAAATCTAAACCAAACCAAGGATAAAGAAGTAGTCAATAAAGCTTTTAAACTTAATGGTGTTGTAAAAAGTTCTAATAAATTAATTGGAGAGTTTCAGGCGGTTTTATTCACTCCAGAAGATTTAGATTTGGTTTTAGCAACAAAATCTGTCAGGCGGAAATTTTTAAACAATTTAATTTCAAAACTAAGCCTTGATTATTATAAAGATTTAATTGAATATAAAAAAGTTGTTCAAACAAGAAGCCGTTTATTGTTTTTTGTTAATAAAGGCACTGCACAACCGGATGAACTAAGCTTTTGGAATAAAGAATTTTTAAGATTAGCAGAAAAAATAATCTTAAAAAGATTAGATATTTTAAAAAAAATTAATATTGAAGTTAAAAAGATTTATCCTGAAATTTCACAAAAAAAAGACTTCTTTCAGTTAGAATATGATTTTAATTTTGATTATCAAGATAAAACTAGCTCTGATTTAAAGCAAGCACTTCGAGATTATTTAACAAAAATCTTCGATCGTGAATTAAGATTTGGGCAAACTCTTTTTGGCCCCCATCGAGACGATTTCATTTTCAAACTTAATCACAGACCTCTAGTTTCTTTTGGTTCGCGAGGAGAACAACGCTCAGCGGTTTTAGCATTGAAATTGGCGGAGTTAAGAGTTATTAAAGCTAAAATCAAGCAAACACCAGTTTTGTTGCTAGATGATGTTTTGTCTGAGCTTGATTGTAACCGCCAAACTGCTTTTCTGGACTTTATTAAAAAACAACAAGTAATTATTACAGCAACGGATATCGGCTTGTTAAAAAATTGGAAAGAATTTAAGCAAATAAATTTAATTGAGCTATAATAAACATGAATTTTATTCCCACAAAAGATATCTTGAAAAAAAATTTAAATCAGCGCGGTTTAATCAAAGCCGCTAAGGGTGGTTTGGTTTGTAGCAAGTGGGATGCAGTAGTTGAAAAAGTATTTAAAAATAAATTAAAAGATCAGACTAAGGCAGTTAGTTATAAAGACGGCGAGTTGAAAATTGCTGTGGTAAATCCCAGTGTTGGTCAAGAATTACAGTTAAGACAAGCAGAAGTTTTGAAGGTTTTAAATAATGAGCTAGATGGCGTGCAAGTAGACTGGGTTAAAATAGTAAATTGATTTTTAATAATTGAACGTGAAAAAGCCCGCCTAGGCGGACTTTGTTTCGCAATTTCTCTTCTATTGCCTTGGGTAGCATTTTCGGCAAAGAGGAGGGATGAGAAAAGGAAAGCTTGTTACGGCATACCCAGCTTTTTCTAAAATCTGACAGGTTTGCCTTGTTTCTTCTTCCTTTCCTTGTTGGATGACAATAATTCTCACCGAGTCATCTGTGACTTTCTCAATCTCCGCCACGTTTTCTAGTAATACTTCGCCAAAAGAAGCAAAGCGTTGTTGTGTAGATGGCACCACTTCGATTGTTATTGCGCCATTTCTGTGGTTAAGGTCTTTTCTTGATAGGATCTTGGGCAATAACTGCCCGATGGCCCTATCATTTGCTCTTGAAAGTCCGGCGCGGATCTCATCTTTGATCCTGGCATAAAAAATATCTCAAAGATAAGGTCCTAAGATGATAATCCTTTCAGAAGATAAGATATCGACGACGGTCATATTCCTTCCCCTTCGATTAATTGCTCGGTTATGTCTATATTCTTGTTAAATTAAGTTTCATCCCAAATTCTCCAAGCTTCATGTCCTGAAATCTAATTATAATTTAGTTTAAATCTTTTATCAAGAACTTTGTTTAAAAAACTTTTCCACAAACAAATGAATGTTGCGTCTGCCACGATGATTATTGCGATGGCGTCTCTTTTGAGTCGTCTTTTGGGGATGGTGAGAAATCGTATTTTCACTTCATTTTTTGGTGCTGGCGATGAGTTAGACGCTTATTTCGCGGCTTTTCGTATCCCCGACCTTTTGTTAAACTTATTGATTCTTGGTGCTTTTTCGGCAGCATTTATCCCTGTTTTTACAGGTCTGATTAGCCGGAATAAAGAAAAAAAAGCCTTTGAGGTTGTAAACTCGATGGTTAATTTAATGTTGGTTGCTATGTTAGTCGCTTGTGGGATGGTTATGATTTTTGCCCCTCAATTAATGTCCTTGATTACTCCTGGTTTTGACGGGGAAAAAATGAAATTAACAATCATGTTAACTAGGATCATGTTGCTTTCCCCAATCTTTTTTGGCATTAGCACAATTGCTTCTGGAATTCTAAATTCTTACCGTAAATTTTTTGCTTATGCCATTGCGCCGATAATGTATAATATTGGAATTATTGGAGGAGCACTCTTCTTGGTTCCTAAAATTGGTGTTTATGGTTTGGCGGTTGGAGTAGTTATTGGAGCATGTTTGCACATGGCGATTCAAATTCCTACTTCTTTTACCACAGGTTATCGTTATCGTTTCCGATGGAATTTGAAAGATTATTATTTAATTAAAATTATTAAATTAATGTTGCCACGTGCTGCTGGTTTGGCAGTTTCTCAAATTAATTTAATTGTTGTAACAGTTATTGCCTCAACTTTGATGGCGGGGAGCATTGCAATTTTCAATCTTGCGAATGACTTACAAAATCTTCCTGTAAGTTTGTTTGGAATTTCTTTTGCAATTGCTGTTTTTCCGACTCTTGCCGCCAATGCTTCTTTGAAAAAAATGAAAGATTTTGTCAAAAACCTTAGTTACACTTTGCGGCAAATAATTTTCTTAATAATTCCTGCCAGTGTTATTTTGTTTTTGTTAAGGGCACAAATCGTCAGGGTTGTTTTAGGTGGTGGCAAATTTGATTGGGAAGACACTTATTACACATCAGCCACTCTTGGTTTATTTTGTCTTGGGTTGGTTGGTCAAGCCGTAATCCCATTATTGGCAAGGGCGTTTTATGCTGTTCATAACACCAAAACACCTGTTTTAATTAGTATTTTCTCGGTAATTTTAAATATTGGATTTAGTTTGCTTTTTGTTCAAATTATGGGGGTTGTTGGTTTAGCTCTAGGATTTTCTCTTTCAAGTTTATTCAACGCAATTATGCTTTATGTGTTTCTTTATCGAAAATTAGGCGATCTTAATGGCCATGCAACCTTTGTTACTTTGTTTAAATCTTTGGTTGCTTCTTTGGTCACAGGTGTTGTGATGTACGGTGTTTTATACACGGTTTCAAATTTTGTAAATATGCAAACATTTGGGGGGATTATGATCCAAGGTGGGATTGCTTTGATGATCGGGCTTATAACTTATTTCTCTATTTCTTGGATTTGGGGTTGTGAAGAAGTCTCCGCTGTCAAGCGGGTGTTTAAAAAAATAACCGGTTTAACAAATTTAAAATTTAAATAATCTATTTTATGAACAAAGAAAAAAAACAAGTTAAATCAAACAATTTAAAAAGTAATCAAAATAAGAAGAAGAAAACCAAATCTTGTTGTTTAATTTCTTTAATTGTAGTGGTGGTTTTTATCTTTTTAATTTTGCCTTCCCTTGTTGCGGCAACCGGTATTATAAATGTTCCATTACTTTCTAGAGTTCTTTATCATTCTAAAAGACCAGAAACAAAAATTGAGCAAAGTCAAAATTTGTCAGACAAAACAGAGTTGAAATTTGAAAGTATTCGAATCCAAGAAGGGAAACCAATGGAGATTGTTATTTCTGAAAAAGAACTTAACGCTTATTTTTCAACAAAAATTCTTGGGAGCGTTGACTTGTTACAAGAACCACTAATTCTTCTTCATTCTGGTGAAATAGAATTTTGGGCATTATTTGAAAAAAGTATTGTTAAGTCAGATTTAAATATTGTTTTAAAGCCTATAGTCAAGGATAATTTAGTCCGTATTGAAGTAAAAAAAGCAAAAGCCGGGGCGATTCCTCTTCCTAAAAGCATCTTAGAACGTGTTTCTGAAGAAATTAATAATCAACTAGAGAAAGAAATGCAGAATAAGGAAGGAATTGAATTACAAAAAATCATTGTTGAGGATAAAGAGTTAACAATTGTCGGGAAGATGAAGAATTGAATAGTTGGTAGTTAAGAGTCATTAGTTAATAATTAAATAAAGGGCTATGTTTTAATATCATAAATTAATTAAGAACTCTAATATCTGTAATTTCAGTATTATTGCTTGCATAGATCGCCCCAAACAATTCGGTTCGAGGCGAGACTTGGAGGACTAACTTATATCACCATGAACAAGTTTATTAGAAACTTTAGTATTATTGCTCACATAGATCACGGCAAGTCAACATTGGCTGACCGTTTTTTGGAATTGACTAAAACTGTTTCAGAAAGAGAGATGCAGGACCAATTACTTGACCAAATGGAATTGGAACGAGAAAAGCAAATCACAATTAAGTTGCAACCGGTGCAAATGGAATATGTATATAAAGACAGTAAGTATTTATTAAACTTAATTGATACCCCGGGGCATGTTGATTTTACTTATGAGGTTTCAAGAAGCTTGGCGGCTTGTGAAGGGGCAGTTCTTTTGGTTGATGCTAGCCAGGGGATTGAAGCTCAAACTTTGGCCAATGCCCATCTTGCGATTGAACATGGTTTAGAAATTATTCCAGTTGTAAATAAAATTGATTTACCTAATGCCGAGCCAGAAAAAAGAGCAAAGGAATTAGCCGATTTTTTGGGGGTTAAACAAGATACAGTAATCCTGGTTTCCGCTAAAGAGGGCAAGGGGATCGAAGAGATTTTAAAGAGAGTAATTACCAAGATTCCATCTCCTCAAGATAATCAGAATAAGATTTCACGAGCTTTAGTCTTTGATTCGAAATTTGATTCTTATAAGGGCGTTGTTGCATATGTCAGGGTTTTTGATGGAGAGATTGAAGTTGGTGCAGAGTTGGCGTTCAAAATGAGTAAAGCAAAACTAAAACCAACAGAGGTTGGAGTTTTAAAGCCTGCTTTTTCTGCTAAAAATAAGATAGCAAATGGTGAGATCGGCTATGTTGTAACTGGCTTTAAAGACTTGTCGCTTTGTCGAGTTGGTGATACCTTGACCGAACTTAATAATTTGGAAAAAATAAAACCCCTGCCTGGTTATAAAGAAATTAAACCGTTTGTTTATGCAGGATTCTTTTGCAAAGATGGTGATGATTACCCAACCTTAAAGGATGCTTTGGAGAAATTAAAATTAAGTGATGCGGCATTAACTTTTGAGGCGGAAAAATCAAAAGCACTTGGGTTTGGTTTTCGTTGTGGTTTTCTTGGCCTGTTGCATTTGGAAATCATTCAAGAGCGTTTAAAGAGAGAATTTGATTTGGATTTATTGATCACAGCGCCGAGTGTTTCTTATAAAGTTGTTTTGCAGAATAAAAAGGAAATTGTTGTCAAAGGTCCTTCGGAGCTTCCCGCGATGGGAACGATTGAATCAATCTCAGAGCCTTGGGTGAACTTAGAGATTATTACGCCGGAGAATTACTTAGGCAGGATTATGAAACTTGTGCAGGAAAAACGGGGAATTTATAAAAATACTGAGTATTTAGGCGAAAAACGGACACTTTTGACTTATGAAATGCCTCTCGCGGAGGTGATTATTGATTTTTATGACCAACTTAAGAGTGCGAGTGCGGGTTATGCCTCGATGAATTATACTATTAAGGATTATCGTAAAACAGATTTGGTTAAATTGGAGATCTTGATCGCGGGAGAGAAAGTTGCTGCGCTTTCTCAATTGATTTTTAAGAATAAAGCGGATCGAACCTCTCGGGCGATTGCAAAAAAACTAAAAGCTACCGTCCCGAAGCAAATGTTTGAAGTACCGATTCAAGTTGCTCGTAATGGCGAGATTATCGCGCGTGAAACATTAGGCGCAATGCGCAAAGACGTTACGGCAAAACTTTATGGTGGAGATGTGACTCGGAAACAAAAGTTATTGAAGAAACAGAAAAAAGGGAAAAAGAAAATGAAGGAGATGGGGAAGATTGATTTACCGCAAGAGGTTTATTGGAGTGTTTTGAAAAGATAAAACCGCCCCGAGGGGGCGGTCTGAATTAACTTTTCGAAATCATTTTAAGTTTGAGGCTCCACTTTTTTTAGAATTTGATTTCGAGAGAACATATATGGCATAAACGATTGCGCATGCCACGATGAACGGAATACATACGTACACCTTTATTGTCCATAGTTTATTTGCTACTAGGGTTACCCCTATAGCAATAGCGCTGATCATTAGCACGCCAATGCCAATGATCCCCGAGAAGGAAATTCCGACCGCTGTTCCTGTCCACGCCAGCACCTTTAGGAATTTTATCGCGAACTTTTGCGCCTCTGACAACCATTCAAGCAAGGAGGTCTTCGCGCAAATAACTAGGAAGATAGCAGATGCATAATCTAACCATTCCTTCCAATCGAGCAGTTTTTTAAGATCTTCCTTCGCTTGTCTCACAGCTTCCTCCTCTGTTTATCTTTTATTTTTATCTCGAATTATCAATCAAACTTCCAAAACTTAAAAGCCTAGTTGATAATTCGAAATATGGTTAAATTTTTAAAGTGCGGTTATGAATCTCGAAAAAAAGTTTAAATCAAAAGAAAAATTGGTGGTTGCTGTATCTGGCGGGCCGGATTCGATGTGCTTATTGCACAACTTACTTAAAATACAGAAAAAACTCAGTCTTACCTTAATCGTAGCACACGTTAACTATCAGCTGCGAGGAGAGGATTCAAATCTGGATCAAGAATTAGTTGAAAATTTCTGTAAACAATGTAATCTAACATGTTTTGTTAAGAAAGTCAACGATCTTACTCTAAAAGATTCTAATCTTGAAGAGAAGTTAAGGAAAATGCGTTATGATTTTTTTGAGGAAATTAGAAAAAAACAAAATGTAGATAAAATTGTACTTGCACATAACGAAGATGATCAAGCGGAAACTGTTTTGATGAGAATTTTGCGTGGAGCTGGCCTGCGGGGACTTGGAGGGATGAAGGCAAAAAGCAAAAAGCAAAAAGCAAAATTAATGCGACCATTTTTGGATGTTAGCCGAGAAGAAGTTTTGGATTATTGTAAAAAGAATAAAGTTCTTTATAGAATTGATCAGTCGAATTATGATAAGAAATTTTTTCGGAATCAGGTTCGACATGAGGTTTTGCCGTTTTTAGAGAAATATAATCCAGAGGTTGGGAGTAATTTGTTGAGATTGGGAGAAACGGCGGGGAGGGATTATGATTTTATTCAGGAAACTGCTCAGGAGAAAATGTCAGATGTCAGATGTCAGATGTCAGACAGACAAGAGATGATTCTGGATTATAAAAAATGGCTGAAGCTGGAACCGGCGATGCAATATGAGGTTTTGCGGCAAGCCATCAATGAAATTCGGGGTAATCTAACGGGGATTAAAATGGTGCATTTGGACGAAGTTGTAACAATGCTTAATAAAAATATCGGCAATAAACATAAAATTCTGCCAGGTGGATTGAAGATTGAGCTTAGGGATGGTAGAATCAAGTTACAAGTATCAAGTAACAAGTAACAAGTTTGCCTTTATAAGTTATTAGTTGCTAATTATTTAATTGATAATTACCAATTGATAATTGTTAATTGATTTTTATGAAACCAAGTTTAATGCGAAACGGTGCTTATCTTTTAATTGTGATTTTAATCCTATCTGGATTATACGTTTTATTTAATCCTCAAACAGAAAAACCAGAGGAAATTTCTTTAACTGAGTTGGTTCAGAAAGTTAAGCAAGGAGAGATAGAAAAAATTACAGTTGAGGATAACAAACTAACAGTTAAACTAAATGATGGTACAGAAAAAAAATCTGAAAAAGAAACCAATATTTCTTTGGTTGATTATGGGATTAATCCAAACAACGTTCAGATTGATGTTAAAAATAAAGACGGCGGTAATCTCTGGCTAACCCTTCTGGTTAATTTCTTGCCATTCATGCTTTTAATTGCTTTTTTCTGGTTTATTATGCGTCAGGCTCAAAAGGGAAATTCTCAGGCGATGTCTTTTGGTCAGAGCAAAGCGCGTTTAGGGCAGCAAAACGGCAAAAAAATAACTTTTAAAGATGTTGCGGGATCAGAAGAAGCGAAACAAGAACTTTTTGAAGTAGTTGATTTCTTAAAATCTCCAGGAAAATTTCTTAAAATAGGTGCGAAAATTCCCAAAGGTTTTCTTTTGGTCGGTCCTCCAGGAACAGGAAAGACTTTAATGGCAAAGGCAGTTGCGGGTGAAGCGAAAGTACCTTTCTTTAATATTTCTGGTTCGGAGTTTGTTGAAATGTTTGTTGGGGTTGGTGCTTCTCGCGTGCGTGATTTGTTTAACAAGGCTAAGAAAAATGCCCCTTGTATTATTTTTGTTGATGAAATTGATGCCGTTGGGCGTCAACGTGGAGCAGGTCTTGGCGGTAGCCATGATGAGCGTGAGCAGACCCTGAATCAAATTTTGGTAGAAATGGATGGTTTTGACACAGGGGACAATGTAATCGTAATTGCGGCAACCAACCGTCCGGATGTTTTGGATCCTGCACTTTTACGGCCAGGTCGCTTTGACCGTCGGGTTGTAATTAATCTGCCGGATATCAAAGACCGAGAAAAAATCCTTAAAGTTCATATTGAAGGTAAGCCTTTGGCTAGCACGGTTAATTTGAAAAAAATCGCTCGTCAAACAGTTGGTTTTTCTGGTGCGGACTTAATGAATTTGGTTAATGAGGCAGCAATTTTAACTGCCAGAGAAGATAGAGACAAAATTAAAATGAAAGATTTTGCGGAAGCAGCTGAAAAGGTGATGCTTGGACCAGAACGCAAGAGTCATATTTTAAGTAAAGATGAAAAAGAAATTACCGCTTATCATGAAGCGGGGCATGCTTTGGTTTCTAATCTACTTCCCAAATGTGATCCGGTGCACAAAGTTTCGATTATTTCACGCGGGATGGCAGCGGGGTACACTTGGAATTTACCAGAGAAAGATGTTTATTTAAACTCTCAGTCCAAATTTGAAGAAAATCTTGCTTCATTATTGGCAGGCCGAGCGGCTGAGGAAATTGTTTTTGGAGAAGTAACCACTGGGTCTGAAAATGATTTGCGCAAAGCAACCAAAATTGCACGTGATATGGTTAAGCAATATGGTATGAGTGCCTTGGGGCCTTTGGCTTTTGGAGAAAAGGAAGAATTGGTTTTCTTAGGGAAAGAGCTTGGTGAACATAAAGTTTATAGCGAAGAGGTTGCAGCGAAAATTGATAATGAGATTCAAAAAATTATTCAAACAGCTTATAAGAAATCAATTGCTACTTTAAGGAAGCACCGAGTAAACTTAAATAAAGTTGCGAAGCGATTGATTGATAAGGAAGTGATTGAGGGAGGGGAGTTTAGGAAATTGGTGGGGAAATAAAAAAGTGTAAAGGCGCAATGCTTGCGCCTTGGTGATAATATATAAAAACAACCTTAGTAAATAGGGTTGTTTTTTTGGTTTTTAAACAAAAAAAAGCGGCGCGGTTTTGAGCCGCGCCTAGGGGGGTGATAGCTTTCGCTATCTTTTTTTATTTATTAGCGAATCTCGCCTTCCCCTCGCCTAAAGAGACGGATTCGATGCTTTCGTCGTCCTCGACGTCGGTGGTGTACCCCTCGAAATTGTCGAAAGTCCAGAACACTGAACCGTTGTGGACCTTGACCCAGTCTATGTAGGCGTATATTGCTACACCTACCGGGAAGTTTGAAAACGTTACCGTGATTTCTTCCCAGACTCCCCCTGGCAGATCCGGAAGCGTTGGGAATTTCAGGGTGTACTCATTGAAGCCCTCTCCCGCTCCTCCGATGTTTAGAATTTCTTCGGAAACGTAGGTGATAGGCACACCATCGAGTGTTCCCGCTAATTCTACGCCTAGGGTTATCCGGTCGGACGCCCACATGCGTATCTTTAAACCGTTCTCGTATTGGTCCCTGCCCGGGAATTGGTCAAAGTCTCCGCTGGGATATTTCGTGCCACGCAGGGCGAGATACCCCGCGGAGGACGAACTGCTAATATCGGCGTAATATCCGTCGTCAGCATCGTTCCCATTTCCCTGAGTAACAATACCGTCACCAACAGTCGCCCATAGGTGCTCGATACCTTCGGTTTCAGTAACCAAGTCGGCGCTGCTAAATGTCGACATGACAACTGTAGCCATTAGAATCATCCATATCCTTTTCATACTCTCTCCCTGATTGATGGAAGGTTTTAGTTTATTGTCGAATTATCTTTTTATTTAAGTCTAAATTGTAACGGCTGCAATCCATCACAGCACATCTCAAATTAACACAAAAAAATCACCTCGTCAATAGCCGCCACGATTTCCCCCTGCCTGCCGGCAGGCAGGCATTTTATCCCCTAGCCTTGACCCCGCCATGCGGCGGGGCTCGCAATGACCCCCAAGTCTTACATTTTTATCCCCTAGCCTTGACAACTAAATTCTGGTATGCTAGATTTGTTAGTCACTCACTTAATCTCGTGACTACAAAGTCTAAAAATCAATTACATACAACAAAGTAAGGAGGGAAAGACACTTGGTGTTTATTCCCTTTTATTTTACTAAATTCCACGCCATAAAGGCGTGGCAAGTAATTATTTATCAAATTAATTAAAAACATGAACATTCCTAAATTATTAAAAAAACGTCACTTGAGTGGAATTTTTGCTCTGGTAGTGCTTGTAGTATTCGCTTCACAGGCAGCATTGCTTCCGCAATTTATTCCCACTCTAGCTGAAGAGGGGCATAATCCCGAAGTAATTCTAACAATTCCTAACGATGGGGCGACGGGAGTTGCTTTGGACACCAATGTCACGGTTGTTTTTGATGAGAATATGAATGGTCCAATGATAAGCCCGGATCCATTCACAATTGTTGGAAGCAGCAGTGGAACCCACACGTATACATATAGCCTTGTTGGCTCTGGTTACGACACTTTTATAATTGATCCGGATGCGGATTTTGTGATGGGAGAAACTGTCACAGTCACTGTTCATGCAGGCATTCAGGACTCCGAAGGTGAGCCTTTGGAAAATGACCACGTTTTTACTTTTACAGCAGTTTCTGATATTACTGCTCCGAATCCTCCAACCGCACTTTCTGCAACTGGTGGAGACGGCTTTGTTGATTTAAACTGGACGCTTTCATCTTCCACGGACGTTGTTGGCCAAACTGTTTATAGAAGTACAACCAGTGGCAGTGGTTACGCTTCAATTGCTAGAGTTAGTGGCGTCACGACTATTTATTATGACGATACTGTCACAAACGGCACTCCTTATTATTACGTTCTTACCGCAAGAGACTCGGCAGGAAATGAAAGTGTTTATTCTAATGAAGCAACCGCGACTCCATCTCAAGCCGACACCAGCCCGCCGTATGTTCAAAATTTAAATCCCGTTCCAGGCGCAACTGACGTTTCTGTCAGTACTAATATTTACTTAGAAGTTGTCGACACAGGCAGTGGCGTTGATCAGAATACAATTAATTTTCAAGTAGCAGGAACCGATATTGTGATTAACGGAATTGTCCAATCAGGTTATACTGTAGCGATTAATTCTGTTACTGACGGTTATTCTCTTGATTACAATCCAACAACAGATTTCTCCGAATTCCAGGTTGTTGATGTTATAATTTCCGCTTCCGATATGGCAGCTCCTGCGAATGCGATGAGCCCTTATTCTTATAATTTTACAACAGAGGATGTAACCGCACCGACGGTAGATAATCGTAATCCAGCCGATTTAAGCATTGATGTTCCGATTAATAGCAATGTTGTTTTTGAAATTCATGATGCTGGTAGCGGTGTAGATCTTTCTACGGTTCAAGTTGATGTTAGCGGTACAGTTTATCAGCAAGGAATTTCTGGATTTAGTTATGTCACAATTTCTGACGGCTATCGTGTAACAATTAACCCAGCTTCTAACTTTCCTTATGGAACTGTAATTCCAGTTGCAATTGATGCTAGTGACAATGAAGGAAATTTAATGCCAACAGATAATTACTCTTTTACTACAGCAAGTGCAGCAGATACCGATGCTCCTTATACTACAAATCATAATCCTGCTCCAGACCAAGTAGATGTTACTCAAAATACAAATATTTATGTTGAAATTTTAGATGATGGCACTGGAGTCAACCAAAATACAATCGATCTTGTTGCCGAAGGAGTTGATATTGTAATTAACGGTGTTGATCAAACCGGAGGTGATGTTACCATCACAGCGATTGCAAATGGTTTTTCTGTTGACTATAACCCAGCAACGGATTTCTCTGAATATCAAACTGTTGATGTAACTGTCAGAGCGGACGACCTTGCTCCAACGCCAAATTCAATGTCTTATAGCTATTGGTTTAGAACAACCGATACTACTCCGCCATATACCTCAGGGCATAATCCGGCAGATTTTGATACGGGAGTTTTGGTTGATAGTGATGTTGTTGTTCACGTTCAAGATGACGGTGTGGGAGTTAATATCCTAACTGTCTCAGTTAATGTGAACGGCACTGTTTATGGTTATGGCAATCCAGGTTTTAGTTACGCAGGCACTACTGCTGATTATACAATCACAATTAATCCAGCCTCTGATTTTGCTTATGGAGCCATAATCCCAGTAACAGTTGATGCAATGGATGGTTTGGGGAATGTAATGCCAACTGACAGTTATTCTTTTACAACCGAACCCGGTCTTGATATCAACGCTCCTTATTTAACGAATCATAATCCTGCTCCAGGTGAAACCGATGTTGCCGTAAATACAAATATTTATTTTGAAATCTTGGATCCGGGTAGTGGAGTTGACCTTCCTACTTTGGATGTAACTGTTGAAGGTGTATTAATTGTTGATAATGGTGTAGATGTTACCGGAGGCGATGTCACTATCACTGCAATTGCAAATGGTTTTTCTGTTGATTATAATCCAACAACGGATTTCTCTGAGTATCAAATAATTGATGTCGCAGTTTCTGCGGATGATCTTGCTGCTACCCCGAACACTTTAATTGATAGTTATTGGTTTAGGACGGCTGATGTTATTCCACCCTATACTACAGGACATAATCCAGCTGATTTAGATACAGGCGTTTTAGTCGACAGTGATGTTGTATTTCATGTTCAAGACGACGGCGTAGGAGTTAATCTTTTAACTGTTAACGCTGTTGTTGATGGGATTACTTATGCCAATGGTATCCCAGGTTTTAGTTACACGGGTACTGCGGCTGATTATACAATCACAATTGACCCAGCTAGTAATTTTGCCTATGGCTCAACAATCTCTGTAACACTCTATGCGACTGACCTAGCAGGCAATGTAATGACGCCATATACTTATAGTTTTGATACTGAGACTGCCGTTGATGTAATCCCACCGTATGTCCAAAATGAAAATCCTTTGCCAAGCGCAACTAACGTATTAAGAAATACAAATATTTATTTTGAAGTTATTGATGATGATAGCGGCGCTGACTTGAGCACGATTGATGCTTCTGTTGAGGGCGCGTTAATTGTTGACAACGGTGTTACTCAACCAGGTTTCGCGGTTACTGTTACTCCAATTGCAAATGGGTATAGCTTTGACTATAATCCAACAACAGATTTTGCCTATGATCAAATTGTTAATATCTCAATCGATGCAAGTGACTTGGCAGTTCCAGCGAACGTAATGTCAACTTATAACTATAGTTTCACAATTGAAAGTGCAACCCCGGATACTTTGCCACCCGTTGTTCAAAATACGATCCCAGCACCAGGTGATAGCAATGTTGCGGTTAGCACCAATGTTTACTTAGAAGTTGTTGATACTGGCAATGGCATTGATTTAACTACGGTTGATCTAACTGTTGACGGTAATTTAATTGTTGACAACGGCGTTGTTCAGCCAGGCTATACGGTTACTGTAACCGTAATTGCCAATGGTTATAGTTTTGACTATGACCCAACTGTGGATTTCCCAACGGATTACACTGTAAACATTTCTGTCGACGCAAGCGATTTAGCTGTTCCTGCGAATGCCATGACCACTTATAATTACAGCTTTGATACTTTAGATACTATCCCGCCGCAAATGGATCCTTTAAATCCTTCTGATCCAGATGATCTTGCGACGGATGTCCCAGTAGACAGTAATGTCACATTTAATTTCAATGAAGAAATGGACAATACCACTCTTGATGCCAGTTCTGTGATTGTAACCGGGAGTGTTTCCGGGACAATTTCTGGTGCCTTTAGTTATGCAAGTGTGATCTTTAATCCCGACACAAACTTTGTTCCAGGTGAAACAATCACTGCAAGTGTTTTGGCAGCAGCGACTGATTTAGCTGGTAACTCACTAGATGGTAATGGCAATGGTATTTCGGAAGGTTCTCCTGTAGATGATTATACAATTACTTTCACTGTGGAGGCAGCAAGTTCGGATACAACTCCTCCAGCAGCTCCGGTTGTTACTTCGCCAGCAGATGGTTCTGTTATCTCTGATACAACACCTTTGGTTTATGGAACAGCAGAAGCGGGTAGTGATGTTTCGATCTATATTGATAGTCAATTGATTATGGTTGTGGCCGCGGATGCAGATGGTAATTTTATTTATAGTTTGGAACAAGCATTAACAAATGGTGAACATTCTGTTTATGCCTATGCAATTGACGCAGCTTTGAATCAAAGTGAGCGATCAAATGTAAATAATTTTATTGTCGATACTGGAATTGTGCTTGGAGCTACGGATAGTTTGGTTGATGCCGGTGGCCGGCAGTGGGCGTTAATAGTTTTCTTAGCTGCGCTTGCGATGGCGAGTTTGGTAACGATAAGATTTGCTCACGCGAAGTTGAATAAATAATTTTTTCTGTTAAGCAAAATAAAAACTGATCTTTTTGGGGTCGGCTTTTATTGTTTTGATGGTTTGATGGACGGTTTAATGGGGTCGTGGTATATTGTAGCTGCTCTTTAACAAATTTATTCTTGAATCACGAATTAAGTGTTAAATATTTTTAATATTTGATTCGTGATTTAAGGGTAAAATATAACAGGAGGTCAAAATGGCTTCAAATACAGCCAAGGTGTCTCGGCCTCATCTTATTGTGATGCTGGTCATTATCGTCTTTATGGCTCTTGCTCAATGTGATGAGAAAGAGTTAGGCGATACTTCCGAAGCTGCCGCAACGACATTTGCGAAGGAGCGTGTTGAGATTGAGGTGATTAGCCCTGATCTCGAAACACCGGCCCAGCTCCCCAGCCTTGATTACGAGGAGTATATTAATGCTGGTGCGAGTATTCTCGACGACCGTGAGGTCGAAGATGGCGCCTGGGTGAGTCCGGAAGACGAGGCCAGGGCGATTTTAATTGCCTTGGGGGAGATTGAGCCTGAGGTAGTTATGGACGACCGATATATTGTTGATCCGGAAACCGGTGAGGTCTATGATCGGAAAAGTCCAAAGCCGATCCCCAAACATCTCTGGCATTTACTCCCAGAAGCTCTCCGATAGAGATATAGGGAGTAAGTTTAATTTTGATTTTAATATAAGGCGCCAGTATGGCGCCTTTTTCACGTTTACCACGCCATTCGGCGTGGTGCCCCGCCTTTATGGGAGTAGAATGTAGGTCAAAACTCTTGACAATGGAGTGGTTTTGTGCTATACTATGGTGTCAGTAGAAAAAAGCTCTTTAAAAATATAAAAAAATCGTTTTTAGCTCTTTTTGTTGGACGTTTAGGGGTTTAATTTTCTAATGCTTAGTAAAAAGAGCTAATAAACAAATCAGGTAAATAAAAAAATAAACGGCGTCACGAGCGCCAGGAGGGTTCAAAATGAAGTTACCGAAAAGAGTTGTTCCGCTGCTCCTATCTATTTTTTTCGCAGGTGCAATCTCGTCGGCAATTATCGGTCATATTACCGGTAACAATGTCGAGCCGACGTTGGTGCTCGCTGCAACTCTTGCCTTTGCCGCTACTTATGTGGCGGGTGAAAATATAGCGAGCGAACGGTTGTTCACCTATGCAATAACGACGACTGTACTCTCTGCCTTTTATACCATATTCGTGGTTGTATTGTTAACCACGAAGTTCTGGTGGTCAGGTCTTATTTATGACTTGGAGCATAGTTGCCAGGAGTTCTTATTGTGCTTGGCGTTTGCTCCTGGACTTCAGAGTCTTATTTTCTGGGTTTGGGCCACTCCCCATCGAGATAAATAAAACACCGATCTGATAATGACGGGCGTCGAATTCATTCGACGCCTCTTTTCGTACTTAAGAATATTGCCAATACCTGTAGGAAACAAAGATTTTTGTTCCCTACGGGGTATCAATCAAAAAACCCTGAACCATTCGGTTCAAGGCGCCGCCGTTCCATTCCAGGACGATTTTTATTATTAATCATTAAACATTAACCCTGCCTACCGGCAGGCAGGCATTATTCATTACCCTCCGGCCTCACCATCACTCTCCTTGCATCATTTTCCCCAACACTCTCCGACTTTACTCCATCTTTATTTTTGATCACTAAATGTACAACTCTTCTTTCAAAAGAAGACATTGGTTTTAAAATTACTGGTTTATTTGTACTAGCAACACTGCTTGCTGCATCTTCGGCAATATTTTTTAATATTTCTTCTTGCTTCTCTCGATAATTCCCAACGTCAATCACAAAGAAAACTGGTTCACCAATTTTCTTGTTCACAATAATTCTCATCAAGTGCTGCAAAGCCAACATTGTCTCACCGCGAGCTCCGATAATTACTCCAGAGTCTTCTTCTTTTTCGGGATGAATCTTAGCTAAATAACGATTATCCTCTTCACTTTTGCATTCCACTTTTGTAGCGATGTCGATTTTGTTTAATAAATCTTCTATTTCAGTTTTAATCGTTGAGATTATTTGTTCTTTTTGATCTGTAGTCATTTTAAGCCTCTTTATTTTTCCCGCGCAACGGAATTCCATTTTGCGGGTTAATTTTAGATTTTTTAATAATTAGCCACTGCTGAATGATAGCGATGATGGTAGTCACAATCCAGTACAGAGGAAGTCCGGCTGGGAGAGTAAAAGAAAAGAAAACGGTTACCAGCGGCATTAAATACATCATTTGATTTCCTAGCATTCCTTGGATTCCTTCCATGCCACCTTTTTGTTTCTGTTGGTCTTGTCCTTGATCTTTCTTTTGTTTCATTAACATTTTTGTTTGGACAAATTGCAAAAGTCCAGCGAGAATTGGCAAAACAAATCGTTCTGGTTTGGAAAGATCAACCAAACCTAAAAACATTGGGTCGATTGTACCGGGGTTAGACACAAAAGTATAAAGAGATTCGAGCTTGCTTGATCCAACGACATCTCGGAAAACACGATAAAGTGCGATTAAAATTGGGAACTGAATTAACATTGGCAAGCAACTTCCAAGAGGATTAATTTTATTCTCTTTATAAAACTTCATGGTTGCTTGTGCAGTTTTTTCTTTATCGTTTTTATGTTTTTTTTGAATTGCTTTTAATTGTGGTTGTAAATCCTGGAGCGCTTTTTGTGATTTGATTGATTTTTGGGAAAGCGGCCAGAGAGCCATCCGAATTATTACGGTTATGGCAATAATCGCAAAGCCAAGATCGTGCCCTGGGATTGTGTTGTATAAATATACCAAGATATTAAAAAGCGGCCGATAAAGTCCTTCGTCCCAAATGAGTGAAATAATGTTCATGTTAATAATGGCTAATGAATAATGGCTAATGGATAATTATTAATTAAACATTAACCATTAATTATTATTTCAACGGATCATACCCTCCGTCATTAAAAGGGTTACAGCGTAAAACTCGCCAAGTTCCTCTTAAGCCACCTTTTATCACTCCATGTTTTTTGATTGCTTGATGACCGTATTCGGAGCAGGTTGGATGGAAACGACAAAAACCGTGGAGATGTCTGTGTTTAAATAAACCATGATCTGGTGACAAGGTTTTTTGGTAAAGCCGGATTAATTTTAGGAAAAATGTTTTTAGCATGTCGTTTAAGAGTTTCTGTTTATGGAGTTGCCATGTAGGGAGCGCAGATCTGCGCTCCCTACATTTTGTTAATTAAATTTGCTCTAAAAAAAATATCTACCATATTCTTCTCAATACTATCATAATTTTCGCTTATAATCGAAGCTTTTACAATAATTATTACATCGAATCCTGGTTTGATTCTATCTTCTTTTAATGCCAAACGAAGTATTTCGCGTATTTGCCTTTTGATTTTGTTCCGATCAGTTGCTTTTTTAGATATTTTTTTACTGATCACAATCCCTAGACGCGAATTTTCTAATGAATTACTCAAGGTTTTTATTACTAAATGTTTCCCTGGGAAAAATAATCCTTTCCGATGTACTTTATCAAAGTCTGTTTCTTTCTTGAGGCGATTTTCTTTTGGAAGCATAAAAAAAATTAGCAACTAAGACGTTTGCGTCCTTTGGCTCGGCGTCTTTTCAAGATATTACGACCAGCTTTTGTTTTGCTTCGTTTTCGAAAACCGTGTTCTCTTTTCCGTTTTCGTTGTTTCGGTTGGTATGTTCTTTTCATGATATTTCTATTATTAAATTTAGTTTATAATTATTTATTGAGCACTTTTATTGATTATTTCACTATAGGTGCTGTTGACTGTTGTAAATGTAAAATCATACTTATTTGTCATTGTCTCTCTGAAAATTATATTTTTTTTAGCGGTAATGGTAACCTTATATTTTGTATTCGGTTTAAATCCATCTAAATTTTTTAATTCAAATATTTTTTTATTATATTGCGTTTCTTTAACGCTTAAGGCTGGAGTATAATGAAAATCAAAATTTGCCAGCGAAACTGTATTGTTAAATGTTATTGTTATGTCCATATCTGGCGTGGTATTCCCTTTATTGGGTGGGAATATTGAGTAAATAGAAATAATAGTTTTTTGTGTTTGGTTTGTAGTTGTTTGTTGTTCTGTTTGCTGCGCTTGAGATTGCTTAGTTGTTGTATTTTGATTTTGCGTTTCAACGTCTTGATTTCTTGTTCTCAAAAGCAGTGATAACATCACTAAGAGAATTAGGAAAATTCCCACAGCAGTTAAGCTGATGAATAGCTTTTTATTTTTTTTAATTTCCTGCTTTAAATTCAATATATTTTTTAGCGAGTATAGTAATATCCCCAATGTTGTCCTCCATTTACCCAGTCTGATAATGAGCAAGTTCTAGTGACGTTTTCCTTCTTGCTTTTACCTATGCCATTTCGGTCAGAGGGATCCATAATTGTTAATTCATCGCCATTCACCCCAACAACAAGAACAGAGTGAGCATCGTTTTGATGCTTAGAATGGGAGCTCAAACTATTTGCATATTGTGCATAAATACCAACAGCATGACCTTCATTCACTGCTTTTATTAGCAACTCTTTTGTGTTAATACCTGTATGCGTTGTTACCCCGTATTTATTTCCACCAATTTCCTGACCCCTCGGTCCATATCCCCAACTGTTTTGAGTTGGGCATAGTCCATCTGTGCCTTGAAAATCTGACAGTTTTTCTGGGTCAGTATCTACTCCAATAGACCTTAACGCCATTGCTCCGGTTGTAACAGTACAACCATATCCACCTACAGACACCATGGCACCACTTGCTCCACAGTAAATTTGGCTTCCCCAAGGATCATCTCCTTGATTTAGATAAACTTCATCCCCCAAATTCAATAATCCCCCCAAATTTCCTCCACTCAAAACCGCAACTAAGATAACCAATAACGCTCCTCCAATAAAAAACGAAACAATTGCCGCGAGGCAACTTGGGATTAGAATGATTGCTGCAATTTCCCCCAGCATTTTTTTTGATTCTGGAATCAGACTCAGAACGAAACCGACTACGGTTAAGATAATGACACTCAAAACAGCTGCAACGGGGAGACCTAGTCCAGCAGTAAAGATTGCAATTACGAACAATCCAATCACGATTATTGCTGTGGTAATGCATATTCCTAATACCAACATTCTCTGTGGAACTTGAACGGCGAGAAATATTCCTGCTTTCCGAACACCTTTTTTAAGTTGATCGCCTTTTTTACCAGCTTGTTTTTCGTCTGCGGATTTTCCAGCTTCTTCAGCTGCATCTTTTTTCTCGCCCATTCTCTCAAGTGCCTTCGCGGGGTCTGTTAATGCGTTTAGATCTTTTGATTTATCACCAAACTCTTTTAAGTCCTGACCGGCTTTTTGAGTTTCCTTCCCAACATCCTTAACTTGTTCTGCTGTTTTTTTGGCAGCATCGGCTGCTTCTTCCCCGGCCTTTGACATTTCTTGAATTCCTTTACCAGCTTGCTCCATCGCTTCCCCGACTTTTTCTTGAAGTTCGCCAGGTATTCTCCCTAATTCTTTACCAATCTCGGCACCTTCCTCTGCTCCAGTAGCAGTTCCTTCAGCGCCTCCGGCTGCAGCTCCAGCAAAAAATCCTGGAATGGCACCAACGCCACCAGCAACTGCTCCCGCAGCTGCTCCTTCAATCCCTCCAGTAATTGTCCCTGCGGTTCCGCCAATTGCTCCACCAACTCCTGCTCCAGCAGTTGCTCCAACGGCTTCTCCGGCCGCTTTGGTAGCAGCAGAAGTGTCCTTAACAACAGTCCCAGCTTTTTCAACTGCCTCTCCCGCCTTCCCCATTGCCTGAAAACCTTTTTTGGCTCCCTCGGCTAATTTTTCACCTGTTTGCCCGACATTTTCAATTCCTTTTCCAATATCTTGAATGTGCTGTCCGGTGTCTTGAACGGCTTGGTTTAAATCTCTGCCACCTCTAGCCCCTTGACTTCCTCCTCCACCAGTTTGATTTGTGATGCCATCAATAATTTGGCCGCCTTTTTGGACGGCTCGTTCTTTGGCATCAGCTGCTCCAGCCTGAGTTTCCGCAGTTTCTCTATCCCCCTCCACTTCTGGTTGTGTTGCGGTAGCTGGTGCCATTATTTCAAATGTTTAAGACTGAATTGATAAATTTTTGTTCCGCTCAAAAAGTAACCTTTCTTTGCAGTTTCATCCGCATAAAAACCAGTGGCACCATTTAAATCATCTGAAACATATTGAGCAATAAATCCTCCTTTTTCATCCAACGCAACAATTCGATTATTTGAAGGGTCTGAAATATAAAGATATGTTGTGTCCGGATCAATGAAAATCTCTGTTGGACTATTTAATGTTCCCGGTAAATTACTAATTTCAAATTCCGTTTTAGCACCTTGGAGAAATTTTATAATTTTTCCATCACTTGTTAAAACATAAACATTCCCATCAATTGCAAGAGAAACAGCCTTGCTTAAATCAATCCCAGATTCAGTAATATATTCACTTCCTCTGCCGTAACCTGAGATTGTGCGGCTATGTTTATAAATTTGATTTTGGGTTGGATCTAAAAGATAGAGGTAAGAGAAATAAGTACTGATATCAACAGCTTGACTCCAAGACGCTCCTGCCTCGATTTCTTTTTTCGTTAATTGATTTGAGTTTGAATCTAATTCATAAATCCCTGCAGTTTCGTTATAGAATACAAGAACTTCACTGTCTGACATAACAGTGCTGCATTTCAATTTTCCCACACTAATTGAGGCTCCAGCAGCAGTTTTTGGTTTGGGAGTTTCTAGTGAGACATTAAACACGCTGGCTGAGTCAGGGTTGAAGGTGTATAAAAATTTATCTAAGGCAATAATTGTTTGAAGTTTTTCTGAAGATGGAAGACTGCTAAAATCGGCTGTTACTTTTGCATCAGTGATTCTTGTGACATGATCTGTTTTATCAAGGGTGGTTGTGATTTTGCCTTCCAAAGTTTTTGCTTCTTCGTTGAAATATTTTGAAGCTAGAATTTCCGCTACCAACCCGGTTGCTTCTTGAAGCAATTCTCTTGCCTTGCCCTCATTGTCATAAATCAGAGCATCTTCTGCGGCTTTGTATTTATCTTGTGCAGAGGTTAATTTGTTCTGGTACTCTTGTTCAGTTGAATTGCCTTGATTGTTCCAAATTAAAATTCCACCACTGATTAAGAAAACCAAAATTAAAATCATAATTGCACCCAAGAGTAATTGATTGCGATTTAATGAGCTTTGAGTTATTTTATTAATAACCCCTCGAACTTTTTGACCCAGCTGCCGGAATATTGCAGTTATTTTTTTGACCCCTTCTTCAGTTTTAGGTGTAGATTCCGTTGTTTGTGTCATTGGTTGACTCATTTCGGTTTTTTGTGGGCGAATGGACTCTGTAATATCAGAACTAATTGTAGGTGTTTGTTTCCCGGCGTTTTTTTTCAATTTATCTTTAAAACTTTTTTGGGCTATCTTGAATTTTTCTTTAGTTTTATCGCCAAGGTTCTTGGCATCTTCTTTGATATCATTAATAATATCGTCTTCCTTTTCTTTTTCAGGTAAAGCGCTGGAAAGAGGCTCTTCGGCAAATTTTTCTTCTGTCGCAATCTCTACAAAGAGAGCAGCTAGATTTCCAATTCCTTCCTCTCCTCTTAATTTCTCCGAAATTTCTTTTGCTGCTTCCTCGGGATTTTTATCTTTAAGTCCTCGGCGTATTTCTTCCAAGGATGCGTGATAAAACAACTCGGGCGTGCTTATAATCACTCTGTCGTCTTCTTCAATATTGCCACTAGCAATATTTTCAAAAGTTTTTAATGGTTGAGGTTCCTCATCTGTCTCTGTAAGACCTTCGCTGATTTTAACAATTTGCTCTCCACGGGCTAAATAAGCTTCGGCCCCTCCCGATTGAGCTAGGTGCAGGGTATCTCCAGCGAGGACGGCAATGATCATATGCAATTTCCCAAGCCAATTGGTTTTTCCTGCTTCGGTTAGATCTGCAAGTGTTTCATTAGCTTTTTGCAATGCAGCTTCAAAACTTTCCAAAACTTCTCTGGAAGGATCATTGTAATATTCTTCCTTGAGACTTTCTAGTAATGCATTCCCAACTTCTTTATTGTCTTCGCCGGGGTTGGCAATTTCCAGGGCTATGTATAACTTACCCAAGGGTTTGAGGGCAAGATCTTCCGGAGAAACTGCATATGCAGTAGAAAAGAAATTGCTTTCTTGTGAAGGCAATGATAGTTTGCTAGCTCTGCTGGCAAGTTTATTTTTCATGTTTTTTAACTTATCAATATATAGATATCCACTCTAAATTTAGCATTCTGTCGCTGATTTTTCAAGAAACAAGAAAAAAGAAAGGAGGAATGTGGTATGTTGAGTATAGAGAACTGTTCTTATTTTACCTACTACCTTCCTCTTTCTTCTTTTTCTAACATTATTATGGAATTTGTTGCCCTAGATCTTGAAACATCTGGCCTGGACTCTGAAAAAGACCGCATTATTGAGGTTGCTTTTGTGAAATTCGAAAATGGCGCAATAAAAGAAAAATTTCAAACTCTGATTAACCCGGGTGTTTTGGTAGAAAAGCATATTTTAGATTTAACTGGTATTGCTCAAAAAGACCTTAATCAAGCAGTCGCGTTTAAAGAGCTTAAGTTAAAAATAATTGAATTTGTAGGAGATCATCCGCTTGTTGGTCATAATCTGCAATTTGATCTTGCTTTTTTGAAATCCCATGATTTAATTTTGAAAAATAAAGTTTACGATACCTGGCATCTTTCGACTTTACTATTACCTTTTGAAAAATCACATAGCTTGGAAATTTTAAGTAAAAATTTTGACTTAACTCACAATGACCAACATCGAGCCTTATCTGATGTCTTGGCAACAATTTCCCTTTTCAATTTATTAAGAGGAGTTATTTCTGAGTTACCTGTGATTTTAACCAAAAAAATTGTTGATCTAGGATCTAAAAGTGAATGGTCGCTGCAAGATCTTTTCACAGAAACTGCTAGAAAGTCATTCACTCCCTCCGCCAATTTCAAATTAAAAGATTATCTTGATCGAAAAAATATTTCAAAAAAAGTTACAAAAACTGATTCTCCGCAAATTGCCAAGGAAATACAAAATAAATTCAATCACAAGAAAAACTTTGTTTTAGAATTTCCTTGTGTTTCTGATTTTGATTCCGGAGCCGTTGAATTATTAAAACTTAACTTAACTGATAATTCCCCATTTATTTTAATTGTCCCTGACTATTGGTATCGAGATAATTTTTTAAATTTAAGCCTAGACAAAACTCAACTTGAAAAAATTCAATCAATCACACCTTCCTTCCTTAATGTTGATTGGGTGAAAGTTGAAAATTGGCTAAAAGGTACGGTAATTTCGCCTTTATACGCTGGCATTATCGCAAAACTATGGATTACAGAATTCTATAAAAATACAAAAGAATTAAGTGTTCTCGATCTTAATTTAACTTTTGAGGAATGTGCGATTTGGTCTCAATTTAGCACTTCTTTTAAAAAACAATCTTTAAATAAGAATAAAAATGTTTTTATTGTTAATCAGGATGTTTTTCTCAATGATCAGAAGTTGCGGGATCAAATTTTTCAAACAAAATTTCCTGTCGTGATTTGGAAGGCGGGTCAATTAAAAGATGATTTAAAATACAATTCTCTTTTTTCAATTACTACGGAGGATATTGAAATTTTAAAATCAATGGGTCAGGAACTTTTTGATGATTCAAAAACTGATTCGACAATTGGTGAAGAAATTGAAAAAATATTACAAACATTAAAAAATATTGATGTTCGTTTTGCTTTGATTTTTGGAATGGTTGCAATTTTTACGAAGAAAAAGGTTGGTAACAATTTGTTTATGGATTTAATTTTAGATGATGATATTTCGGGGGACTCAGAATGGCAAAAGATTGTTTTTTTAAGCGAAAAGGTTCTTGCTGAATTAACTGATTTAAAAACTAACTTAAATGATATTTCTCCTTCATTTACGGATAAAAAAATTATTTTTGAAAATTTTTCCAGGCAAATTGATAAAATTTATAAAGTTCTTAAGAATTTTTTTGGAGAACAAAAAGATCTTTATTGTTTTGTGAAAATCCAAAAAGATGTAGTGGCCTTGAATTATATTGATCAGAGTAAAATAGAAAAAATTAAGTTAGATTTCAAAAAAGCTAATGATCAGTTGATTTTTGTAGATCGGAACCTAACAACTAATAAAACCTTTGCTAATTGGAATGGTTTTTGGAATTTTTCCCAAAAAGAATTTGATTTTTCAAGTGTTGTGTTAAAATCTTCTCAAGAAAAGATGATCCCGATTAAGGTTGTGAGGGAAGCTGGTTATTGGAATAATCCTCGTTTAATTAATCAATACAAAGATATTTTAGAGCAATTTATTGCAGAGGCTAAAGGAGATATATTGGTTATTTCAAACTCGTTTAGTGCTGTCCAAAAATTTTCCTTGCATTTTAAGGATTTTCTGACTGAAGCTGGTTATTCTGTATTCGCTCAAGGTAACAGCGGAGGAAGGGCAAAAACCTCCGAAAAACTCAAAGAATCACCCAAGAATGTCTTAATTGGGACTTATAATTTTTTGAAATATATTGAAGTTAACCCGTTTGATCGGCTTTTGATTTTGAAATTACCGTTTAAGCATCCAAATGATCCGTTAATTCGCTTTGAAGAAAAAAATGAATCCCAGCATCAGACGGTGCAGGACAGAGCGGAAATATTCCAAAAAACCTTGTTACCAAAGGCAATAATTGAATTTAAAAATGGGCTTGCCTTGGCATTGGAAAACAATATGATTGATCAAGAGGTTATGGTTTGGGATTCCAAATTAATGAATAGTGCATATGCAAAGGATTTTCAGGATTCTTTACCGCAATGCTTTGATGTTTCAGAGGGTTTATTTTGATTGAGTAGGAGCATTTATTTAAATAAGGTAAAATTTCAAAAAAGTGGATAAGGTGGGGATAAAATCAAGAAAAATGGGGATAATAACCCTATTTTTTAATTTTCAATTTTAGGAAGTTTTATTGGGTAATTAAGACTTTTTGATTTTATATGTTTTGTATTCAAGGTATTTGAAGTTTATTTATTTTTCCTTGTATAGCTATTGACAGAAGGGCCTTTTTTTGTTAGACTTAAGTAACAAGTGGAGTGAGACGGGTAAAAATAGATTGCTTAAAAGATGGAGGGGATGAAAATTTAAAAAGCCTGTCCTGAACTTATTTCAGGAGAGGAATAAAACAGCAGAGAACTGTGTTTAAGCAATGTTTAATCAAGTCGGATTAACAAAATTGCTTAAAAACGTTGTCTGCTGTTCTTAATTGGGCTAACCTTTGCCCAAAAAAGTTCAAAAACAAAAATAAAACTTTGAAAAGAAAAACAAAATTTATTCCCGCGAAAGCGGGAAACCACAGGAACGGCAGTACACAAAAGAGTTTAAAGGTTAACTCACCCTAGATCTTTTCTTTCCTTTCGTGACATTGATTGTCATTTTTGACGAAAACTGTCCAAAAGAAAAGATTAATGTGGGGCATGCGCGCCACATATTATTAAGTAAGGGCGGATGCTATGCCCCACATTTAAAACCCAAATGCATGCCTAATAGTAAATTAAAAATCTAATTTTTTCTACGGTGGAAAAGTTCCGACCGCAAACCCTCCCCCTGTTTGTGGTTGGAACCTTTCTCCCGTTTTAATCCATTACTGTCTTTCGGGTGTTCGGTTCTCACCCACCCTCTATTTATTTAGAGAATATAAGATGGTAGTTGATAGGTAGAAAGACCAGATGGCTAGACCGATCATCTAACCGTCTCTTTATCAAAATTGTGTCAAAAGTTATCATTTATTTGATGACTTTCGTCCTTTCAAAGAGACATATGCGGGCGCTAGACGTCCAAAATTCTTAAAAAAATGGCGCTTCTGGCGCCCCATAACCAAATTCAGTTTTACTTAGGACTCAAGAAGTTTTAGGTAATATGGGGCAACCCCTGTCCCCGCAGGCAGGGAACCAAAAAACAAAAAATAAATAACAAAAACTAGGAAAACAAAATTTCCCTGGAGGACTTTTAAAACTATTTTCAGGGGTTTCAAAAACGCCATATCAGGCGGTTTTTTTGTTTGGACGGGTTTTTTTGAAAAATTAGCGTTTGACAGGAAAGGGAGGTTGGGGTAGAAATTTGGACAAGTAAAAAAGCCGCGGGGTTAGCCGAGGCTTTTGCTAATAATGATTCGTTTTACGGTGCAAATTGAATAAACACTACGCAACCCCAAATTACAACAATGATTATAAGGATCGCGCATGACGCTCTCGTCGCCCACTTTAGAAATCTGAAAAATTTTCCTTCAGGGGTACGCATTAATGAGTCACCCTTATCGGTATAATCCAGATATCCGTCAAGGCTATATTGAGTAAGCGTGAGAGTGTTACCGCCGGGGGTGGAGTTTAATCGCTTACTTGCATTGTGGACGTTTGAGTAAAATTCGGTTTCCTTCATCCCGTATTGATCCAGCACCCTTTTTAATTCTTCTAGGCGTTTTTGCATCCCCGTTGCCGTGGTTTCTCCCAAGACAAGATTTAACAACTCATTAAGCTTGTCGTATCTTGGTAGATACCAAAAGCGCTTCATTAGGTTGTACAAGGTTGCTATCAGGATGGTTGCTATGGTGGTAATCATCAAGGCAATCGAGGTCCCGGATGATGCGGTGTAGTTAATGATTTCTGTTAGCATACTTCCTCCTTAAATAAAAACCGTTATCGTTTTATCGACTTCCAATCCTTTAGCCAGAAACCCAATATCGTTGAGTTCCTGATTAAAGGATTGGAAAGACCTATTTGGTGAGGAGAAAGTTACTATTTGGTTTTTAAGGTACGAGACAATATAGTATAGTATACATCTCATAACTTGTCAAGAGTTTGGTAAAAATGGTTGTGTGGTAAAATTAAAAAGAATTGGTAACTGACAATTAATAATCATTAATGACAATCTTTCAAAAAATAAAATCTAACCAATTAATCAAAAACCCTCTCTGGTCGGATCGGTTGATTTTTGTAATTATCTTAATCCACCTCGGTCTAAACCTTGCTCAATGGCTAATTCTATTTTTATCCCTCAAAGATTTTAGCGGAAGCATGATTCCATTGCGCTATAGCATCTTAGGCGGGGTCGATACTCTTGGAAATTGGTATCGTTTGTTTGCTTTTCCGGCCACTGGTTTATTGATAGGGGTTATAAATTTATTTCTCGCTCTTACTGCTTATAAAAAAGAAAGATTAATTAGTTATTTTTTGATTGGTGTGGGAGCTCTTTTACAAGTTCTTTTGTTAGTTATCTCCCTAGCGTTTATAAAACTGATTCGAGGATAAAAATAATTATTAATTACCAATTACCAATTATCAATTAACTCCTGTGTTTGATTTTTTTAACATCGATCTTGTTTTAGATTCTGTTAATTGGCTGACTTATACAGCTTCTTTTGGAGCTGCTTTTTTATTAACTTTGATTTTAGTTCCTGTGATGAAGTGGGTGGCATTTAAGGTTGGAGCTATCGATAAACCTTCAAAAATTAAAATACATAAAAAAGATATGCCGCGTTTGGGAGGTGTAGCTATCTTTATTTCATTTGTTTTGCTTGTTTTGTTTGATTTAATTTGGGGGCATCGGATAATTGGAGAACATATTGAGTTGAAAAATGTCCTTGGTTTGCTTTTGGGTTGTCTTATTATTGTTGGCGTTGGAGTTGTTGATGATATTAAAAGTATAAAACCTTGGCAAAAATTTTTAGGGCAAACGGTTGCTGCTTTGGTAGTTGTTTTATCTGGCATTGGCATTGATTCCATCACTAATCCTTTTGGGGGTCAGATTGATTTAGATATTTTAAAAATCTCAATCAGTTTTGGTAGTAGTATTTTCTGGATTATAATTTTGGCAGATATTTTTTCTCTGATTTGGATTTTGGGTATGGTTAATACCGTTAATTTTTTAGATGGCATGGATGGTTTAGCGGCTGGGGTGGGTATTATCGCCTCTGTGGTTTTGTTTTTATTAAGTCTTAATCCAACCGTTAATCAACCCGAAGTCGCTTATTTATCAGTAATTTTCGCTGGTGCTTTATTGGGTTTTTTGTTTTTTAATTTTCATCCTGCCAAAATTTTTGCGGGTGATTCTGGAAGTATGTTAATTGGTTTTATAATTGCGACACTCGCGATTATAAATGGCGCAAAAGTCGCGACAGCGCTTTTGATTATGGGGTTTCCTATCCTTGATGTTCTTTGGACAATTATTAGGAGAATTGCTCACAAAAAATCACTTCTTAAAGGGGACAAAGAGCATTTCCATCACCGGCTTTTAAACCTTGGTTTAAGTCAAAGACAAGTGGTTTTTATCATTTATTTCTTTGTTGTTTGTTTCGGTTTTTTGGGTTTTGTTTTGCATGGAGGAAAAGAAAAATTGATTGCGTTGATTATTTTGAGTGGGGTGATGTTGTTTTCAATGTTTTTAATTATTAGGCTTTTAAAGGTAAGACGGTAAAAGCACGATAATTCAAGTTAAATAATATAAAGTTTAGTGTTGATTTAATGGGGATTTTAAATCCCTTTTTAATTTTGCCTTAATATTGTTTTAATGATCGAATGTTAATTTAAATCTGTCCTCAATTAAGTTGCTTGGTGTTTAGTTGAGGATTTTACAAAGTCCGATTGAGGAATCGGCAGCCCGGGAGTGGCGTTTCTTCTGGGTCGAGGGACCTAAAGGGGAGTACTGTTGGGGTTGCATCTTTTATTATAAAAGAACAACCCCTCTTTCCCCGGCGCCAGGTACCGTACGGTACCTGGCAAAATTAAAATATTTGTAATTTAATCAATGAATATACCAAAGAAGCAAGCTTTTTCTATTGGAGTAATCGGCCTAATCGTTTTGATTGCAATTTTAGGGAGTGCTTTTATAGCAAAACAATTTTTTGTAGATAGTGACAATCAACCAGTTATTTCTAATAAAGGAGAGTCTTCTTTAAGTTTGAATGGCGAAGAAGCCAAAGCTGACTCGAGAGAAAAATTTACGAGTAAGCGTGGTTATAGCTTCTTAGTTCCGGAAGGGTGGGCTGTGAGTAATGCGGATGATTGGAATAAAAAAACTTCTCTAGATGAAAGTGATATAGTGGGTATCGTTAAGAGTCCTTTTAAAGAAACTTATCCAGGGAATTTTCACGCTAATATTATTATTGCTATTTATCAAAGTGATGAAGATATGTTTAAAGATGTTGATTTTTCTGTTGAAACAATTTCTGGCTTTATGGCTCATAAAGATATTAGCTTGGAAGACGACGATGAGGAACTTGAGGATAGTGATAAAGAAAAAAAGCAAGAATATAATTATAATGACGTAGTGTTAAATGGATTAAATGCTAAGGAGTATTCTTCTTTATCTCCAACAAATAAAGGGAATTGGTTTGCTGAGGACAATATTTTAATTCAGGTTAATGAAGAAAAAATCTATACTTTCGCGTTCCATGATCTTGGGAAGCGAGCAGTAGTTGACGAGAACCTGAAAGTCTTTAAAGAGTTTGTGAAGGGAGTTAAAATAAAACAATAAAATAATTGTCTTGTAAAATTTTTATATTTTAATTTTCTGGACTCCCGCTCCCCGTTTTTACGAGGACAAGTTTCGCGGGAGTGATAGTTAAAAGAAGGGACCAATAATGACAAAAAGAAGTTTTTTGATATTAAAAACAGGATTAATTCTAACAATCCTGTTTTTAGTAATTTTGGGAATTGGGGTTTCTAAGATCGAAGCTAAGAATTTAAATGTGCCAAGGTTTTCACAAACTGATCGGCGTTGGGGAGGGGAGAAACTTGGTTTTAGTCGACTTTCAATCAGAAATTATGGTTGTGCTTTAATTTCTAAGGCAATGATTTTTAACTACTATCGGTCTGGTTTTACCAACCCCTCAAAACTGAACCGTTATCTCAAAAGTCATGGTGGTTATTGGGGGAAATGTTCAATGCGATGGAATAATACGGGCACACCTTCGGGGGTAAGTTATCAGGGAACTCTTCGTTTAAATCGTAATGTAATTAAGCAAAAAATTAATCAAGGTTATCCTCTGCTCACACAAGTATGGACAAGCAGGCACACAATGCACTTTGTTGTAATTACAGGAGTGTCGGGTTCTAAATATTTAATTAATGATTCTTGGGATGGCAAAAAAACTTTTTTGCGAGCACGAAGATATACTTTGGCAAATATTCGTTTCTACAAAGGTAGTAGCTATTCAAAACCTAAAACAAAATCTCCTCCTGCTCTTAGAATCACGAAAGGACTTTGGTTAAAAAATTATCATAAGGCATATGCTGGAGAACCATTCGATGCGCAATATACTGTGAAAAATTTCAGTAAAAAAACCGTACGGGTGAAAAATCTTTCACTTTGGGTTAGAGGCCCGCGCGGACAAAATCTAGATTTAGGTGGGAGTGGTCGATTAACTTTAAGACCTGGTAAAAGTTATCGGCTGTTTAAAAAAACTAATAGTTTGGGGCGCTACGGACTTACAGGGACGTATCGTTTTGGCTGTTCTTATCAAGATACAAAAGGCAGGTGGCACAATTTATCAATTGGTCGAAAAGGTGCTGTTAGCCGCCGTAATTTAAGAGTAATCAACCCATCCTACAAAGCCACTTATTTAAAAAATCATTCCTTTATTCCAACAGAAGTTTTCGGGAATGAGTTGACCTCTGTAACTTTGAAGTTTAAAAATACTGGCAGTGCTAGTTGGCACCAGGGTGGGAGATCTCTCGTTCGCCTTGGGACTTGGAACAAGCGAGATCACAATTCGCCTTTTTATGACAAAAATAGTTGGACGTCTCGGGGCAGGGTCAAGTTAAAACAAAAAGTTGTGAGGCCTGGACACTGGGGTAGCTTCGTTTTTGACCTTAAGGTGGGTGAGGTACAAAAGAGCATAACGAAAAAAGAATCTTTTCGTCTGGTTTGTGAAAGAAGAAAGTGGTTTGATTCTCGTTCTCAAGTTAATCTTTCCTTTCGAGTTAACCCAAGTTATAAATATCAGATCGAAAAAATTAATCCATCTGATTTTGAGTTACGTTCCGGACAAGTTCAAGCGGTAAATGTACTTTTAAAAAATACCGGAAATAAATCTTGGCAACGCGATGGTGTTTCAAATATAATGTTAGGCACAGTTGATCCAGAGAATCGAGAGAGTGAATTTTTAAATAATACTTGGGAAAATGCCAAGCGCATCAAAATGGAAGAGGAAATAGTAAGACCTGGTGAAACCGGCAGTTTTCAGTTTGAATTTCAAGGACCAGCACAAGCGCCTGGTGACTTTCAAGAAAAATTTAAATTAATTCTTGGAAATCAAGCATGGATAAAAAACGGGGGAATTGTTCAATTTCAAATTAGCTTAACTGGATCTGATTTTTTTGAAGATCAGTTTGAAAGCAATAATCAAATCGAAACTCAAGATCAGGTAAAAATCGAAAATGGTAAAATTGGCTTAGATACTTGGCAAGATATCTTTAGTACTCAAACTAAGGCCGATTTTAACCAGGGTGATTATTCGGATTTAATTTATGATGAAAGTTTGGGAGGGGTGCGAGTCCAAGATCCCAAAATTACTATTTTACAAATATATCCTCAGGGTTATAGCCAAACATTTTTACAACAGATTATTAATCAATACGCTCCGGATCCTGCGATTTTTGAAATCACCACTGTTTCAATTAATAATTTTAATAATAATCGATCCAACAGTGGTCAACCTCTAAATTTAAATCAATTTGATTTATTATATTTCGGGATTGCAGATGTTTATGGATCAAATCCACCCAATCGAGTTAATGATCTTAGTGCAATTGGCGAAAATCTTGTGCGTGAATTTCATAGCCAAGGAAAAGGAGTGATTTTTACCCATGATGTTTTAGGAGCAGGGAGCCCTTGTTGGTTACGCCACAATCGTTTTAATAATTTGAGTGATATAACTGGGATTACTACAGATGCCAGACTTGGACATTGGAAATCTTTTCGAGATGTGATGTTAAATCCCGAAATTGATTCCACGCACTCGATGTTAAATTATCCTTACCAAATTCCAAGTAATTTTGCAGTGCTAACAACTCACCGACTTTATCAAAAAGTGATTGCGGGGGATATTTTTGCTTATTTTCAGGACCCCGAGAATCTTTATTGGCAGTCTTTTAATAATTCCACTTTCTTTTCATATGGAAATTTTACATCAGAGCGAATGCCTGCAGAATGGGAAGGAAAAGCTTTAATAAACACTTTGTATAATACCTATCAAGGTGGAATTTATACTTCAGAAGTCCATGATATGCAGTCCGATAAGGGTGCTGTGAAAATTAATTGGGATCTTGAATTGCCGTCAGCACTTACAGAAGGCGTAATTGAAATTCGTTTTGGGGACACTCAAATCCCAGATCAAAACTGGAGTAGTTGGATTGCAGTAGAAAATGAACAGAGTATTAATAAAACAGGGCGATTTATTCAATACCGTGCGAGACTTAAAAGTTATAATCTTTCTCAGTCTTCCCTTCTGAAATCAGTCGATATCACAACCGATCCTCTTTATTATCCCGAAGGCATATTAACTTCCGTGTCAATTCATCCTGCCAATATTAAAGAGTGGCTTAGTTTCAATCCAGATTATGATTTAAATAACCAGACGATTCAGTTTGATCTTTTAAATGGCAATGACAATTCGATTTTGATTGCAAACATGCAGAATGACATAGACCTTTCGGGGGTCAACCCGAATTTGCCATTAAAATTACGCGCAAGATTTTCTACGGACAATGGATTGCAAAGTCCGGAGCTGGATGTTTGGAGATTGTTTTATTGGAAAGGATGGGAATAGAAAAAAGGGGGAAGGGGGATTTGATTTATAAATTAAAAAGAACTTATGGAAAAAGATAGTGATTATTTTTGTAAGCGTTTTCGTAAATTTGCACTCGATATAATTTTATTTGTTAAAGAATTAAGAGAGTATCATCATTATGAGATCATCAACCAAACAATAAAATCTGCCACTTCGATTGGTGCTAATTATTACGAATCTAGATTTTCGAGATCAAGAAAGGAATTAATCAGTATTCTGGGCATTGCTCTTAAAGAAGCAAAGGAAACAGAATATTGGTTGAAATTAATTGGTGATTTGAACTTATTGTCACATAACAAGCTAGATAAGCTTAAACAAGAAATTGATGAAATTATAAAGATATTATTTGCCAACATTGGAAAAAACAAGAAGAAGTTAGAATAAAATTCTACATACCTCCTTCCCCCTTCCCCATGTATTCTCATTGACACAACGGTCTTTTTATGATATACTTAAGCAACTGATTAATTTACAATGATTGAACACGAGGCAATTAGATTTTTCTTTTGCAGTCGTGATTTTTAGGAAATAAAAAATAAATATAAAAATAAAATATGAGCCCAGAAGAATTTAAGGAACAAAATGGCGTTGAAGGTGAAGACCCTAAAGATCTTGAAAGTTCAGGAGCAAACCAGCCAGAATCAGAAACGGATTTGCGTGCAGCTATGAGAGCAGCTGAGTCGGCTGTTGATACTAGTTCCCCCGTTCCAGCTAAAAATATAGACGAGCTTGATAACAAGGTAATTCAATCACGAGAAGAAGCGCAGAAACTTGATCGTGAGTTTAAAGAAACTTTAGATCGCGTTGATATTCTGAAGAAGCTTCCTGTTTTAACTCCAGAACAAAAAGCAGAACAAACCTTTTTATTAGAAAAATTATCGGGATGGTTTGAAAAATCGCCAAAAAAAGAAGAAAAAAGAAAACCAAGGGGCTTTAAAGCCCAAATTCAAATTATGAGTGGCATTATGGAAGGTTTTAAGAGAAAACAGCAAAACGTTATTCTGGGTGAACTTATTGATCTCGATGAAAAAGATTTAAAAAATAATCTTGAGGAGACGGAGAAGGAAATAAACGAGGCGAGAAAAGAGTTGGGCATGCAATTTATCTTTTTGGGTGATTATGAAAGAAAACATGAAGAAGCAAGTAAAAAATCGGATGATATTATAAAGCATATTCCAAACGCTGATGTTCGCGAAGATGAGCAAGTCAAGAGCAAAAAAGATTTGCACGATGCTTTGGATTATGAGCAAAAAATGGCAATGTATTTTAATCTAACTCAAGATAAGGCTTGGGGGTTATTCGATCACTATTTAGATTTGGTCCGTAAATATGACCAGACCGAAGCGTTTCTTAACGGAAAATTTCCTGATTTCTTGACTAGGTCGGATTATGAAGATCACTTCAGGGATCAAATTGATATTTATAAAGATTTTGGCTACAATCCCGATCTTGCTAAGCTTGATAAACTAGGGATGGTTTTTGATTTAGCTGATTTACGGGTTGAGTCTCGAAAAAGAGAACTTGCTAAAGAAATCAAAAAAATTAAATATGAACTATACAAAATTCAACAAGATTATTATCGTCTTGGTCGGCTAGATGGGCTTAGGCAGCAATTTGAAACACTTGATAAAGGTTATCACTTTATTGATGAGACAATGCAAACAGAAAAATCGGAATCTCAAGAGTCTTATCAAAAGGACAAAGCCCAAGTGGCAGAAATGTTTGACGAGCATCTGAAAAAGATGGAAGAGGGCGAGTACTCGAATGTTTTAAATGCCTTGTATAAAAAGTATTTAACTAAACGTAAGGAGCTTGCTGAGCTTGGTGGCGAAGTTGCGGATTTGAGTGAGACAGATTATGATGAAAAATTTTTCAAAACGGCTGTTGAAGAAGGATTTAAGAATGTCACTGGTCAAAAACGTGCTGTTAAATCAAATAAGCCAGACAAAGAG